>Ga0302217_10000019_pt1 | contig 76404 bp, 85 predicted proteins | sample II_Fen_N3_3_FD_198779 | JGI IMG/M metagenome (GOLD analysis project Ga0302217, IMG submission 198779) | Peat permafrost microbial communities from Stordalen Mire near Abisko, Sweden - II_Fen_N3_3 | ecosystem: Environmental > Terrestrial > Soil > Wetlands > Permafrost | place: Sweden: Abisko... | reverse complement strand
CATTGAGCCCTGATGGCGGAATTGGTAGACGCGGCGGATTCAAAATCCGTTTTCGAAAGAAGTGGGAGTTCGATTCTCCCTCGGGGCACCATCTTAAAAAAAGACCTTGAAATTCAAGGTCTTTTTTTTCGCCTGTCGAAAAGTGGGCAACCAGCAAAATCCCTGACCACCGCACCCTCAACTTGAAACACAGCCCCTTGTGGGAGCTGGCTTGCCTGCGATAGCGTCAGCCGCAACGCCCTCAAACCACCAGACTAAATACCCGCCACTTCACCCTCCTCCATCACCCCATTGGGCAACATCCCATTCGCCAAATCATCCACCACCGCCTTCGCCATCTCCCCCAAATAATGCGCCGCCCAGGTATAACGATCCGCGCCCGTGTCCATGGCGGCATCCAACGCCAGCAGTTTTGAACAGTGCAGCAACTCGGAGGCATGCTCCAGGGCATCGCGGGTGGGCACGCCGGAATTGACGCGGAATAGTCGGTGAAGGTTGGGCTGTTTGCCGCAGGTGGAAAAGGTGATGACGCCGAGGTTTTTGTTGAGGGGTGGGTTGATCATTGGACACCTCCCGGATGGGCAGAGGTGTGGGTTGTGGGATTGCGGGGGTTTGGCCTGTCAGAAATGCTCATGGTTTTAGCTACTAATGTCGAGAAGCTGCCACGTTCGTTACCAGGCGAAAGGGCGACAGCTGTGCGCAGGCTGTGTGAAAAGCCCTATTCCCCCTATCCTTGAACCCCAAACGGATCCACTAGGTAATCCCGAGTGAACTACTTCTTGGCGCAGGCACAAAATAACAGGTGGTCGAATCGGCGATTGCTTTCGGCATGCCTGGCGTTGAGTCATGAGGAATATGTCGCCACCAGAACGGGCTTCTTTCCCTCAATAGAGCGAACACTGCTGCATATACTGGATGTAGACCAGTTCTATCTGGCGGCATTGAACGCTGACTTGGAAGCGCAACGCCAAGAGCTTCCTGAGGACATGTCGCTAGCACAGAGCGCGCAGCTTCAATCGACGGTGGACGACCGGCTGGTAGCCTTTTGTGAACACTTGGACGAGCGCACATTGAGCCATCTGGTAGGCGTTGTTAGGGCTCGGGGAATCGTTATGGAGCGAGTTGACCGCCTGCTGCTACACCTGTTTCAGCATCAGATCCATCACCGAGGACAGATTCACGCCATGCTGTCGGGCACCCATGTCACACCTCCCCAATTAGACGAGTACTATCTGGATGGGGATGCTGCGTTACGAGCTGCGGACGAGGATCGATTAACGTTTCATCCGGATAGTGTGCTTGGCTGATCGACCAATCACACGGCCATATGAAGCCGCCGATTGCCATCCCCACCAAAGATCCAAGTTGCGCAGATGACCGCGCGGCTTGCGCTTCCTTAGGGAACCCCTTCAACGTGTGGCGACGGTGGCGCCGTAGTGATGCAGTGCCGATATGGCGCTTCGGCAAGGCGTTGTCGCTGTTCAAGCGTATTCGCTGACTCTGTGAATAGTCTCGTGTGGTATCAGGGCCTCGAGCCCGCGTCCAGCTCGGAGGCCCGTGCCAGCGCTTGCGTGTCGATATACTCGCGGATGCTCGTCAGCTTTCCATTTCGCACAGTCATGGCGAAGACCCAATCGTCCTCCCACGTCTTATTCGTGGCTTTAACTCTCCCCCTGGCGAAGCCGACGACGAAAACCCGGTCTCCCTGCGCGACGAATTCGCGGGGCTCCATGAATGTGGTTTCCATCGATTCGGACTGTGTCTGAAACAAATCCGCCAAGCCCGCGTGCCCACGGCGCGTGCCAGCCAGCGGCCAGTCCTCGCCTGGAATGATCCACTCGATATCTTCGGCAGACAACGCCAGCAGACCTTGCATATCGCCGCGGCCGATTGCTGCAAACGCATCTTTCACAATCTGGACATTCTCTTGTACGTTCATCGAAATCTCTCCGTTCCTCTCAAATCTGATCGCCTCCGCTCCAACCAGATACCCTGTGGATCTGCCGGTTAGGAGCGTGGTGTCGGGGATTCAGCCGATATCGACGTTCAAGGCGATGTCCCAAGTGCCGGCGCCATTTTTTGCAAGACCTATCATCATCAGGCCGAGCGCCTCGAGTGTCTGGGCCATGTGCAGGCCACCGACATCCAACGGACGCAGCCCGAGACTTTCGATGAACGTCGAGACACGCGCCTTGGCCTCCGGATCGTCGGCGGCGATGAATGCGTCGAGGCGTCCACCCTTAGCAAGGACGTGGCCGAAAAGGGTATTGAATGCCTTCACAATATGCGCGCTGGCGGGAGCGATCTTGGCGATCTCCTGCGCACCAGAACTTCCGGCGGGAGAGACGAGGCCCGTGAGGTCCGGGGAAGCCGTGTTGGTGATGTCGATGATCACCTTGCCGTCGAGCGCATTCCCGTACTCGGCCACCACCGACGCCGCACCGGTGTAAGGCACGGCGAGGATGACGATGTCGCCGGACGGAGAGGCACCGTAAGTTCCGGTGGTCGCTCCGGCGGCGAGCTTGTCGGCCAGCGCCTGCGCCTTGGCGGGGTCGCGGCTGATCACCTCAACGGTGTGTCCAGCGTTGGCGCTACGACCGGCGATCGCCGCGGCCATGCCTCCTGAACCGATAATGCTGATAGTGCTCATGTGCAGCCTCCTCGTGAATTAGGGTGTTTTTCGTGGCTTCAACGGGCATCCCTGGATCGGCAGAGTCTTTACGCGAACGGATCACGCATCGCGACATTGCTGTGCGCTGCGCCCCGGCGCACTCCTCAACTCAGCTCGACTCAGCCCGCAGGGAAGTAATGGCCGTTGTCCAGGTCCTCGAACAGGCTAGGCTGAGCAGGCTCCCAGCCGAGGGTCTGGCGGGTAATGAGGTTGGACGCAGGGAGATCCAGCGTGACCAGATTCGCGAGGAACCCAAAGTATCCCGGCAGCATCAGTACGTCCGCCGGAATGCTCACGGCCGGCACGCCCAGACGACTGCCAATGGCCTCGGCGATCTCGCGGAACCGGATGCCCTCGCCTTCAATACCGTGCCAACATTTGCCAGCGGGACTCTTCTCCAGCGCGAGGCGGAATAAGCAGGCGAGGTCACGGGCATGCACGGCCGGCCATAGGTTCGCGCCGTCTCCTGGATAGCCGATGACGCCCTTCTCCTTCGCGAGCCCGATCAGCAGTGGGAGGAAACCGGCATCGGTTGTGCTGTGCGCGATGGTAGCAATCCGCACGACCGAAGACCGCACGCCCCGCTCCGCGAGGCCGATCACGGTGGTTTCCACGACGTTACGAACCCGCAAGGTACCCTTATAGTTATCGCCGCCGGGAAGGGCCGGGTCTTCCTCGGTGGCTGGCCGGCCCAGGTTTTCCCATCCTGGCGAACCAATGCTGGCCGACACGACCAGGGGCTTTGCGCTTCCGGCCAGTGCCTCGCCATACGCGAGCATGATCTGGCGCTCCGCTTCCGCCACGGCGTCAATTCCGCCGGAGGGAAGCAGGTCTTGCCTGTGCGCAACATGGATGACGCCGTCGAACTCTGCCGCCGCCGCCTTGAGCCCATCGAGGTCGGAAAGATCCCCGCGACGCACTCTGGCGCCGAGCGCAGATACCGCCGCCGCGGACTCGTCGGACCGAGCCAGGCCGGTGACCTCGTGGCCGGCGGCGATTAACTCGGGGATGATGTATGAACCGATATGGCCGGTCCCGCCAGTAACGAAAACGTGCATGTCACTGCTCCTTGTAAGTGAAGTGATGCGAGAAGTGGTGCTACGGCGGCACTCAGCCGAGAAGGCCGACGCCGATTGAGAAGTGGGTGTGCTTGACCGAGTGAGCGATGAGGCCACCGATCGCTGCGGCCATGTCACCTGAGCCGACGACGCAGATAGTGCTCATGCGCCGTTTCCTTGCAGGTAGGGGTTGATCATTCTTAGGCTGCCGGTGCGACCCGGCGAACTCACTCAACGTAAGATCCATGCTGGGCCGATCACTTGTAAAAAGCAAGTGACTTTCAGAGCTTTACTTGCTCAATGCAAGCGATGTTAAGATTCCGCCATGAAGACAACTTTTAAAGAAGGCTTTCGATCTCATTGCGCGGTGAACTACGGCGTGGAGATTTTCGGCGACCGATGGTCGCTCTTGATCATTCGCGACATCGTTTTTGTTGGAAAGAAGACGTATGGCGATTTCCTGAAATCGGAAGAGGGCATTGCGACCAATGTTCTTGCTTCCCGACTTGCCTTTCTTGAGGAGCAAGGCGTTCTCTCGAAGGCGCCCAGCCCCGACGACAGGCGCAAGGACTTTTACACGCTGACCGAGAAGGGCCTGGACCTCATCCCAATTGTGATCAACATTGTGCTCTGGAGCGCGAAGCATGATTCGAAGTCATACGTGCGGCGCCGCGAGGAGTTTGTTGCTCGATTGAGTCAAAACCCCATGCAGGTGAGCGAAGAGGTGAAGGCGCTGGTCCGCAATGGCGGGTGCATCTTTCCTGAGAGCGGGGGATGAACAAGGCGACAAACGGGCCCTGTCACGGCGCGCAAACCGTCAACGCAACGTCGAGTGGCGCCAGGCTCAAGCCCCATGCATCAACCCTTTGTGGGCCGTTTCGGTAATTAGGGCCTGGAGCTCACCAGCTCTGAGGCCCGTGCCAGCGCTTGCGTGTCGATATACTCGCGGATGTTCGTCAGCTTGCCATTGCGAACAGTGATGGCGAAGACAAAATAGTCCTCAAACGTCCTGTTCGTGGCTTTGACTTTCCCCGTAGCGAAGCCGATGACCAAAACCCTGTCTCCCTGCGCTACGAACTCGGGGGGCTGCGGGGAGGAAATTTCCATCTCTGCGCCAGCCTTCTGCAGCACGTCTGCCAATCCCGAGTGCCCTCGGTGCGTGCCGGCTAGCGGCCAGCCCTCGCCCGGAATGATCCACTCGATATCATCGGCACACAATGCCAAAAGACCTTGCCTATCCCCGCCACCCATTGCTGCAAAAAAGTCCTTCACCACCTGGATATTCGCGTGGATGCTCATAAAGTTTCTCCGTTGCTCTTACAGAGGATCGGGTACCTAATCGTATAAGTTGTGGCCAGGACCGCATCAACATCTGCGATCGCGATTCATCAGTCGAACTTGACCAAGTCCTTGAAGATCAGTTGTCCCCAGGTATTTCCGCGCGCCTGCACCAGCAGTCCACCTTCCGAAAGTCCGCCAAGTTTGATCGGCGAGAAACCGAGGCTTTCCGCCAGCGCACCAATCTCCGCTGCGGCGCTGTCATCGTCGCTCGCCAGGAATACGACTCTGCTGCCACCTTTTACGGCCGGGTCCTGGCCAAGGACGGCGGCGCCCAAATGGTTGAAGCCCTTGACCAGTCGTCCACCAGTGAAGGCCTGCGCGACGACCCTGGAGGAAGGCTCTCCTCCCAGTTCCTCTGGGGACACGCCGTAGGCATTGGTCACATCGATGATGGTCTTCCCCTTCCAGGTCGGTAACACCTTCGCGACATCCGGGTGCGACTCAAAACGGACAGCCAGAAAGACAATGTCCGCCGTGACCGCGTCCGCCAGTTTTTTGGGAATGATCTGGGGGCCGATCGCGGCCGCAGCGGATGCGAAGTTTTCCGGGTCGCGCGTGGTTGCAACGGATACTTCGATGCCATTGCGGGCAAATGCCTTGGCCAAGGCCTGGCCGATATTGCCGAAGCCGATAATTGCGTAGCTCATACGTTCTCCTTGGGTTTACCGGGCCCTACGGCGCGCCGAACAATCAAATGGCGCGCCTGGGCGTAGGGCGTCAGAGTTGTGCAAGACCGCCGTCAACGGCGACCTCGCTGGCGGTCATGAAGCTGCTGTCCGGCGAGGCGAGAAAGGCGGCCACGGCCGCGATTTCTGCCGGATCAGCCATACGCTGAAGCGGAGTCATCGCCGCGTAGGCCTTCTGGCCCGCCTCGCCCAGCGCTTCCTTCGCGAGTTCGGTCGCCGTCGCCCCAGGCGACAGCACGTTTACCCGGATGCCGCTGCCCTTTAAGTCCTCCGCCCAGGTTCGCGCGAGGTTGCGCACTGCCGCCTTGCTCGCGCTGTAGGCGCTCATTCCCGGAGCGCCCGTGGTGCCGGCGCTCGATCCGGTCAGAATGATCGAACCGCCCTCGCCCATCAGCGGCAGCGCCTTCTGGACCGTGAAGATCGTGCCCTTCACATTGGTGTCGAAGGTTTCGTCAATGTGCTCGGCGGTGATCTTGCCGAGCGCAAGCTGGCTTCCCGCCCCGGCATTGGCGAAGACGATGTCGAGGGTTCCGCGCTCGGCCTTCACCGCCGCGTAGAGTCGGTCGAGGTCGGCCAGATCGGAGACCGAGCCCTTCACCGCGCGGGCATTGGGCCCAAGTTCGGCGACAGCGGCGTCGAGCGCTTCCTGTCGGCGGCCGAAGATGAAGACGAAGGCGCCCTCCTCAATGAAGCGTTTTGCGGCGGCGCGGCCGATGCCAGTAGCACCACCGGTGATCACGGCGGTCTTTCCATTCAGTCTGGTCATGTCGTGCATCCTTCCTAAGCGTTGCATGGAAGCAGAGAGCTGCTTGCTTGAGGACGACTATGTGGTTCTAATAACCTAACGACAAGTATGCACTTTTAGGTAAGTACCGAATTATGACGACACCTTCTGAAACCTGTGACCCCGGCTGCGGGCTCAACGCCACGCTGCGCATCATCTCGGGCAAGTGGAAACCGTTGGTCCTGTTTTTCCTGCGCGACGGCCCAAAGCGCTATGGCGAACTAAAACGCTTGGTCCAAGGCGTCAGTGACAAGGTGCTGATCCAGCAGTTGAAGGATTTGGAGGCCGATCACGTGCTAGCGCGGACCGACTACAAGGAAGTGCCGCCGCGCGTGGACTACACGCTGACCCCGCTCGGTCGCAGCTTGGCTGACGCGATCATCCCGCTGTGCACCTGGGGGACCGAGAACATGGCGGAAATGGCACGCATCCTTGCCAAGCGCGACACGTTGCCCTAGCGGGATGCTGAAGCGCAGCGCCTCCCGGCGCGAGTGGCTAACGACAGCGCCCAATCGAATCGCCAAACCCATTTTTCATCCTGCCGGCTGACCAACACTTCGCGCACGGCGCTCGCATCGAGCGCGACGCAGCGTTCAAATACAGTGTCTTCGGTCAGCCACACCTCCACTTTTGACGCCTGAACGGGCACGGCCTCAAACCACCCAACGCAAAAAAGCCCACCGGAGTGGGCTTTGCTGTGGGGAATTTAACGAATGTCACGTTATGGGAGCCAATTAAGTACAATCAAGTTAAATATAGAGCGCTTCTTATTCACAAGAATATTTGCACAGTAAGTGTACAGTCAGGGACACAGGGCGTATTCGAATAGATATCAGCAGATCACACAAGCAACTCGATTGAGTTGTTTATGTTTTGAATTATAGATTTCTTATCAAAACTGGATTTACCCCTTGAAATACTCGCGCCGCAAGCCGCATAGTGCCAATGCGCCATATTCTTGGTTGCGCCACAAGAAAGACTGAAAGCGAGAGGAATACCTATATGTTAACTACCTTATTGGTAAGAACAAAGTTGGTGTTAGGCTTTGGAACAATGGTATTCATTATATTAATGGCTTCTGCGTTGTCAGTCATTAGCTTAAATGAGTCGAACCTGCGCTTCTCAAGCTATGTCGATGGTTTGGATAAGCGCATGGGCTTGATGAATGATTTGCTGCTCGCTGCGCAGCAACGTGCTATTTCAGCACGCAATCTTGTACTGGTCACCTCTGCAACTGACCGACAGTCTGAGGCCGACACCATAAACGCCGAACATCAGAACGTTAAAAGATTTTTGTCGGAATTAGTAGCTGGAGTAAACGCACTGCCTCCATCTGCAAATAGTGATACCGCCCGAAACTTGCTTGCTGAGATTGAGAAGATTGAGAAAGTCTATGGCCCTGTCGCCTTAGAGATTACGCGACTAGCCATGAATGGCGATAATAGCGCAGCCATTAAAATGATGAATAACGAATGTTTGCCACTCCTGAAAAAATTGGTGACCAGCGTCAACAACTACAAGGAGTTCAACTCAAAGACTGCACAGATTAGTGTTAGTGACTCGCAGATCGAATATAAAAACAGTCGCAACTTCCTAATGCTTTTTTGCGCAATAGCGATTGCCATAGGGGTGGCACTTACTATTCTAATAGTTCGTGGATTATCACGTGCCCTTGGTGCAGAACCCTCCGTCTTGTCGACAATCGCTCAGCGCGTTGCCGGTGGTGACTTGCGTCCGATTTCCGAAGCAAAAATGTCAGTGGCCGGTAGTGTGCTGTCCTCCTTAAGTGAAATGCAGTCACGCCTGAGCTTGCTTATTAGCCAGGTCAATACTTCATCGGCAGTTATCTCTACTGCGGCTGTGGAGCTTTCCTCTGCAACAGAGCAGACCCGTGTCGGTGTAGAAAACCAGAGAATTGAAATCGACCAAGTCGCGACCGCGATCCACGAAATGGTAGCGACCACCCTTGAAGTGGCGCGCAACTCCGAAGCAGCAGCCCATGCGGCACTCAGCGCTAACCTTCAAGCGCAGGCCGGGGGCACCATGGCGAAAGACGCAATCAACCAGATAAAACGTCTGGCCTCTGAAGTGGCAAAATCTGCCGCCGCGATGGCACAACTCAAAAACGAGAGTTTGAATATAGGCGGTGTATTGCAAGTCATCACCTCAGTCGCTGATCAAACCAACTTGTTGGCGCTAAATGCGGCTATCGAAGCGGCTAGGGCGGGCGATGCTGGTCGAGGGTTTGCGGTGGTAGCCGATGAGGTGAGAACGCTTGCCAAACGGACTCAGGGCGCAACCCTAGAGATTGGAACGCTGACCGCCAATCTGCAAAAAATATCTGAAGAAGCTGCCGAGATGATGGAAGTCTGTCGCGGTCTGACTGATGAAACCGTCATACAGGTTTCAAACACCGGAAACTCGGTTGACACCATCGTGGAGATGATTGACAACATCCAGCAGATGGTAAGGCAAATCGCAACTGCAGGTGAGGAACAAAGTTGTGTGGCTGAAGAAATCAACCGTAGTGTTACTTCAGTTCGCGATATTGCGGATGACTCAGCTTTATCGTGCGAGAAAACTGCCCATTCAAGCAGTAACTTGGCGACCCTAGGAAACGTCCTCCAGCAGCAAATAGGTAACTTTAAGGTTTGACCCGTTCATTTAAAATAGCGTCTGGCGGATTGAGGAGCACGCGATTTTATTCACGCTCAGGATAGTTTTCCACAGACGCAGAAAAAACGCTCGCGGTAGGAATGGCAGTCACCTGCAGCCAGGTCAGACGTTGGCTATAGCGAGGGGAACGTCCGCTTTTGGCCGAGGCTGTGTAAAATTGATGTGGGCCGCGCGGTTTCTGTAAGTCCCCGTCAGCACTGTCAGCGCACGATGGGGCCCCTCCGGCGCCATGAGACATACCGAGCCTATCCACTGCCCAGCAAGCCGTAGGAAGCAACGGATAAGCCGACTCGTTTGGCGGCGCTCCTGGCGGTGAATCACGGTGTCTTTTCCGACAGTTTGAAAACCACACTGTTACCCGCGGCCTGCGCCGGGGCAAACTTCTACGCCGCCATCCACAGGGAGTAGTTTCAGGACACCACTAAAACTTCTACCGCGATCATCACGGGTTGTCGTAGTGCTGAACCTCAGTCGCAGACCGATCGATGCGCTTTTCCATCTCGGCAACAAACCCGTTCAATGGCATCAATCCCTCTCCCGCATACCCTGGGTACTGCACCTGATACGGCGGTGCATCGGACAAACTGCGTAATTGGTCCAGGCTCTGCGCCACATAGGCAACGCTGACAAACTGCGCGCCAGTGCGGTCGTTCGCCCAGCGTTCAAACACAATAGTGCCGCCTGGCGCTGCGTCATTCTCGGGGTATTCGGCGATTTTCCAGTCAAAGCCCAGCAGCGTGCGCAACTGTGCGATGTTGCTGTCGTGGCCCACATACGCCAACCATTTGCTACCGGGCGGGCTGCCCACGGATGTCGGTTGCAGGGCCAGGAGGATTTGTCCGAGCAATTGCGAAGCACCCCGCTGGGCGATGTAAGGGACGTGATTGCTCAGCGCGTATTTTCCCGAACGCAAGGCCATCAAGCGCGATACGTCTGCGGCGGTGCGCCCTTCGCCAAACGCCACCTGGTCTAGTGGCAAGCCTTCGGCGTATTGCATGCGGAAGGTTTCGCTCATGGAGGCGCCCACACTCAACGGACCGTTGAGCTTGATGACGCCAGCCTTCTCTTTCAGCGCCCAGGGTTGCTCGCTCAGGGCACAGGTCTTTTTCCCGCAGGGCGTGGGCACGCCTACCAATTGCTGCATGGCCAGCACCGGCGCGGCAAAGCGCTCGCGAGCTGCGTCGACGCTGCCACCCATGGCTGCCAGCATCGCCGCCTGGGTGCGCGCCGGGTCCAGTGGTGCCAGGCCATTTTCGCCGCCGTGGAACAACCGGTCTTCACTCTCACGCACATGGTGTATTGCTACGTTGCAGCCCGGGAACATCCCCTTTACCAACGCCGCACTGGTGGCCTGGGTACGCGCAACCGGGCTGGACCACACGTAGGCATCCCCCGCCGGCGGGCACTGCCCCGCCTTGAACAGGCCGAGCGAATCCAGCGTGTGGCGTTGCCATTGCCCCAGCAGCACGGTGGCAGCGCGGCCATGGGCGGTCAACTGACCGTCGCGGGCACCAAACGCAGGCCAGGTCTTGGCCGACCAGCTTTGCAACTCGGCGGTATTGGTAGCCGGGCGGATACCGTGGCGCATCACCAGTACCACCTTGTCCAGGCGCAGACCGGTGGTGTCCAGAGGCGCGGCCACCGATGGAAGTGCCAGGCACACGCCCAGCGCCAAACCCACATACTTCAATAAAGTCGATTTCATCATCACGGGCCTAGAAGTCATAACGGGTATTGAGGCTTAAAGTACGCGGCGAACCCGGTTGCAGGTAGTTTTCCTGGTAGTAGGTCCAGTACTTTTTGTTGGCCAGGTTGGTGACGTTGGCACCCAAGGTCAGCGCATGACCATCGCCCAGACGCAGACGATAGCCGCCCCCAGCATCGAACAGGCTGTAGGCCGGCAGGGTATGCACGTTGCCCGAATCCACCGCCATTTCGCCGATGCGCTGGGCGCCGGTGTGCACGAACATCCCAGGCACCATGGGCACACGATACGTAACCTGGGTTGCGGCCTGATAGTGCGCTGCACCGGCGGCGCGGTTTCCGTCCACACCATCCCCCGCATCGTGGTAGGCCGAGTCCAGTGACATGACGCTACCTTCCACTGTCAGGTTCGGTGTGGCATCGACGCTGGCGTTCAACTCCAGGCCCTGATAGCGGATGGTGCCGCTTTGCACGTAGACGTTGGCGTCGTTGGTGTACTCGGCGCCACGGTCGATGCGAAACGCTGCGGCGGTGGCACTCCAGTTACGCTGCTGGGCTTTCACGCCCACCTCGTATTGCTTGCTGAGCAGCGGGCTCAGGGTCTGGTCGGAGTTGACGGCGGTGCTGGGTGCGGTACCGCCGCTTTCCAGGGATTCGACGTAACTGGCATACAGCGTCACGTCCTGGGTCGGCTTGTACATCAACGCAACGGTTGGGGTTGCCGGCCGGGCCTTGTACGGCGTCACAGCGGAGGTGGCGGAGCCGCGGGTTTGCTCACGGTAATTTTCGTTGCGCAGGCCAGCCAGCAACGACCAGTGTTCGCCCAGGCCGATGGTGTCGCTGGCGAATACCGCGCTTTCCTTGACGTTGTCGTCGCCGTAGGTACCGCCGCTATAGTCGATGTTGTACACCGAGAAGATCGTCGGGTTGTACAGGTTGCCCTTGCCCACGGTGGTCTTGGGGGTGACCACGGATTTGTCCGAGTTCAGTTGCGAATAGCTGGCGCCCAGTACCACGTCGTGAGTGAACCATCCCGTGGTGAATTTACCTTCCAGGGTGCCCATGGTGTCGTTGTAGTCGTAGGCGTGGTACTCGGACGTGACCTTGTCGGTGTAGGCGCCGGCGTCGCTGGAAATCTGGTATTGGTCCTTCACATAACGGCGTGTCGAATCGCTGTAGCGGTAGGCCAGCTTGCCGGTCCAGTCAGGAGAAAACTTGTAGGTGGCGCTCACGGTCGACAGGCTGTAGTCGACATCGGTGTAGGAACCATTGCTGTACAGGCGCTTGCTGCCGTCAATAGGGCTGGGCAAGGCGTTCTTGGTGTTGACGATGATGTCGGTGCCACCGCTGGTATTGCGTTTCTGGTACAGAGTGTCGAAGTCAACGCTCAAGTCATCACTGAGCTGCGCGTTCAGGGCCACGCCGACTGCCGTGCGGTTGACCTTGGCATCACCCGAAGCGGCATCGCCTTCCTCGTGCACCACGTTGACCCGGTAGCCGAAACGCGGGTCATCCAGACGCCCTCCGGCATCCAGATGTTCCTTATAGACGTTGTTGGACTGGTAACCGGCGTCGACGCTGAGGGTGGTCTTGTCGGTAGGCCGCTTGGTCACGTAGTTGACGATGCCGCCCGGGCTGCCGAAGCCATACATGAAGCCCGACAGGCCTTTAAGCACATCGACCCGCTCGAACATCTCAAGAGGCATTTCCACACCGCGGTTGATGTTGGCCATGCCGTCGACTTTGTAGCCGTTCAGGTCATCCAGGGGCAGGCCGCGAACGGCCAGTGTGGCTGGGTGGGTGCCATAGCTCGAACTGATGGAGGTGACCGAGGCATCATACTTGACGGCCTCAGACAGAATGCCCGCCTGACGGGCCTGGATTTCGTCGCTGCCTACGCTCTTGAACGAAAACGGTGTGTCAATCACCGCGTGGCTGCCCAAGGCGCCGCTGTTGGTCTGCTGGTGCAGCGCCGGCTTGCGCTTGGTGGCCTTTACAGTGACTTGAGGCAACGTGGCCAACGTACTGTCGTCGATGGCCAGTGGTACATCGGCAGCAAACGATGGCAAGGCCAGGGAAAACGCTGCGAAACCGAGACCTGCACGCACATACAACGAGGATTTGCGAAACATGACTGCACCTTCGAAAACGGCCGTTCACGGCCTGGTTGATTTCTGTCGCGCACACTTCGCCGTGGCCGGCTGTAACAGCCGACCGAGGGGGTTGGAGGAAAGCGGCGCGGTTGTTAAGGCGTAACGGCCTGGGTCACGAAGCCGATCTTGTCCAGGCCACCGGACTGCGCCGCGGCCATTACCTGCACCACCTTTTCATACGGGGTGTTGCGTTCGGCGCGCAGGTGCAACTCCGGTACCGGCTGACGCGCGGCGGCCTCGGCGATCAGTGCCGGCAAGTCGCTGTCGCTGATGTCGCGGTCGTCCCAATGCAAGTGGCCATCGTTGTCCAGCGCCAGGTCCACGGAGGGCGGCGGTTTGTTGTCCTGCTGCGCAGCGGCCTTGGGCAGGTCAATCTTCACCGAGTGCTGGATGGCCGGCACGGTGATGATGAAGATCACCAACAGCACGAGCATCACGTCCACCAGCGGCGTGGTGTTGATCTCGGGGTTAAAGCCGTCCTCTTCCAGCTCATCCCCGCCCAGCAATCCACCGGCCATCAGACGTACTCCGCCTGGGCGTTGAACGTGCTGCGCGCTGGCTGCCCGCCGCGTGGGGTCGCACGGGCGCCGATCACCAGCAGGTCGTGCAGTTCGAAGGAAAACTTGCCCAGTTCAGCCAGGGTCTGCTTGTTACTGCGCACCAGCAGGTTGTAGCCCAGGGTGGCTGGAATGGCCACGGCCAGGCCCAGAGCGGTCATGATCAGCGTTTCGCCGACGGGGCCTGCGACCTTATCGATGCTCGCGTCGCCGGTCAGGCCGATCTTTATCAAGGCGTGATAGATGCCCCACACGGTGCCGAGCAAACCGACAAAGGGGGCGCTGGAGCCCACGGTGGCCAAAATCGCCATGCCGCCTTGCAACTGTCCGCCCACGGTCAAGGTGGCTTGGCGCAAGGCGCGGGTCAGCCATTCGCTGAAGGCCGGCGGGTTCATGTCGCCATCCAGCGCATCACGGTGCTGGCGTGCGGCGCTGACGCCGGCATGGGTGAGTTCGGCGTAGGCACTCTGATGACCCAATTGTTGCACGCCATCTTTGAGCGTCGGTGCGCTCCAGAACGCCGCCAGTAACTTCGGTGAACGCAGGCGATGCAGCGCCAGGCGCACCAGCTTGTCGACCATCACGTACCAGGACGCAATCGACATCACCAACAACATCAAGGCCACGCCACGGGTGACAAAGTCGGCCTGTTGCCACAAAACATTCAAACCCAGTGTTCCGGTTTCCATGTGTATTTCCTTTTTTTGAGGTGAGCGCTGCCCTGACCGGGAGGCCCGTCGATAAAAGATGGTGGGGTTACGCCTGCGTGAGTGCTAACTGTCGAGCTGGAATCGCAATGGCACGATCACGTACACCGACACCGCATGCCCCTCCTCCAAATGAGGCTTGAACAGTGCGCCGCGCACAGCCGCCCTGCCCGCCTCGTCGAGGTTGCCAAAGCCCGAGGAGCGAACGATGTCCACCGCGCCGGGTTTGCCGTGCTCGTCCACCAGCACCCGCAGGATCACGGTGCCCTCGTGGCCCTCTTCACGTGCACTGTCGGGATATTCGGGTTGTGGTTCATGCACGTATTCGACGCCACGGGTGAGGGTCTTGGGTTGGGGCGGTGGTGCGGGAATTTGCGCGACTACCGGCGCGGCGGCCGCAGTGCTAATGGTCGCGGGGGCTGTCGTTGCGGCGGCCGCAACGGGATGTTGCATCACATGCGGCTTGGCCACGGGCTTGGGCCGGGGCACCGGCTGAACGGCCACAGGCGCCGGCGTGACCGGGGCAACGGGAGGCGGTGGCGTGGGAGCTGCACTGGCGGCGGGCGCTGGAGCCGGTTCATTAATGACCGAGGCATAAATAGTACGAATCACCGGTGGTGCAAGCGCTGGGGTCGATGACCGGGTCACCATGCTCAATGCCAAGAAATGCACCGCCACCACCAGCGCTACCGCGCCTCCCCGGCGCAGCAATAGCGAGGCACTGCCGGCAGGAAATGGCTGAAGGTGCAGCAGGGGTGTCAGAGTCGCATCCACGATTGATTTCCTCCAGGCCGGTATGCCGGGTACATCGGTCGCATTCCCTGCGAATGTTGGTTCCAAGGCCGGTTCAGGCACCTCGTAACGGGTGTCGCAGGAATATAGGAGTGACGAATGACAGATGCGTGACAGAGAAGAGTTATCAAGTAAGCAGTTTGTGACAATTGCCTGGGCGCCAACAGGCGTGGCGTCATGAACGGTCATTACAGGCTTGAATCCACAGTCGAAAGCAGCCTTTCGTGACGGGCAGGGGCACCGTTCGATGCCTGTTCAATGGCGACCACCAATCGCACCACCGGCCTGTGTGACACCCACGACATAGCCGTCCTCAACGCAGATGTCACCACCCCAGACCAAACCGTGGTGCTGCCCGCTGAGACGCTTCAGAAAACCTGGGAGATTCAGAACCTCGGCACCCGCCCCTGGCGCGGGCGGAAATTGGTACGGGTAGACAGCGAATACGTAATCGCCCGCCATGGGCATATTAGAAAGGAAACCTTGGCGACTGTAGTTAGCCAACTAACCGCCTCATCCTTATTACTGCCACACCGAAAATAATAGTGTAAGACACACCCCCCTTCGCTTCATCCAAAAGTCTTAACTTCCCTATTAATAGGTCGTGATTTTGCAAAGAGGCGTTGACGTATTTGTCACGTCAGGAATATGGTTTTTATACCCCCTCGCGCTTTATCAAGTGCCCCCCGAAGTCCGGGGTTATACGTATTGGTAAATTGCGAAAAAAATAAAAACAAATACGCAGGCCGACCATGCACCAGACGTTAAAACGTATGCTCCTCTGCGCGGCCTGCATTTGCGTCCCCATTGTCGCGCACGCGCAAGAAACGGAATTGCCGACGATCCAAGTCATCGGCAGTTCTCCGGTAGCCGGCGACTCAATCGATCGAGATAAAGTGCCTACCGATACTCAATCGCTGATTGCCGACGATTTCGACCGCAACAAATCAGCCTCAGTATTGGACACGCTCTCTCAACAGACCCCAGGCCTTCAGATCTCCGATGTCCAGGGCAACCCGTTCTCGCAGGACATCAATCTGCGTGGCTTCAGGGCCTCCGCTACGCAAGGCACCCCGCAGGGGCTGGCCGTTTATATGAACGGCGTGCGTATCAACGAAGCGTTCGGCGATACCGTGAATTTTGACCTGGTGCCCACCGTGGCCATTGACCGTGCTGACGTATGGACCAGCAATCCGGTCTTCGGACTCAACGCCCTCGGCGGGGCGATCAATCTGCAACTGAAGAACGGCTTCACCTATGACGGACTGGAAGCCGAGGTCACAGGAGGATCGTTCGGACGCATCGGCAGCTCTCTGCAATACGGTGCCCAAAAAGACAACTGGGCCTTCTACACCTCCGGTGAAGAAATCCATGAAGACGGCTGGCGTGATCACTCCTCTTCGAGGATCAAGCGGTTCTACACCGACCTTGGCTACAAGGACGACGAACGTGAGTTCCATCTAAGCCTCTCGGGCGCGTCGAACACGCTGGGGGTCATTGGCCCGACCCCGGTCGAAGAACTGGCCCGAAAATACTCGAGCGTCTACACGTTTCCCCAGACAACCGAAAACAACATGTTGATGATCGGCCTTAACGGCAAGGTCTCGATCAATGACGACTGGGCGGTGCAAAGCAATATCTACGTGCGCCATTTCGACCAGAAACATGTCGATGGCAACACCTCCGATGTGGCGGCATGTGCGGGCGATCCAACGCAGTTATGCCTTGGCGACGCGGCCGCGCAGAACGCCAGGAGCGGAGAAAACCTAGCATCGAACTTGCTGCCTGGTACCGGATTGAACCAGGGGATCGCCGGGTCGATAGACCGCACTCACGTCGACTCCGACACCGTCGGCGCCTCTCTCCAGACCACGTATGACGGCTCGCTCCTGAAGCTGAACAATCATTTCGTGGCAGGTGCCAACATCGACTATTCCAGCCTGTCGTTTTCCGGAAGCAATGAACTCGGGACGATACCGGACACCACGATAGATCCTTACGTAATCGGCTCCGGAATCACTTATCAGACCAGCGACGGCTTGATTCAACCGGTCAGGCTGAGAGCGAAGAATACCTATCAGGGGCTGTTTTCCTCCGATACGCTCGACATCACTGATCGCCTGTCGGCCACGCTCGGTGCGCGGCTGAATATCGCTCAGATCAACCTGAGTGACGAGCTGGGCAACTCGCCTGAACTCACCGGTGATCATCGCTACGCTCGCTTGAACCCACTCACAGGCCTCACCTACAAGCTGACGCCAGACCTGACCGTGTACGGCGGCTACTCCGAAGCCAACCGCGCGCCCACACCGCTCGAACTGGGTTGCGCAAACCCGGCGAAACCGTGCTTGCTCGAAGGCTTCCTGGTGTCAGACCCGACCCTGAAGCAGGTGGTCTCAAAAACATACGAGGCAGGTCTTCGTGGTCACAGCACGGTGGGCGCCGACTCGACGATCGACTGGAAGCTCGGCGCTTTCCGTACTAACAACAGCGATGACATCGTCAGTCAGCCCAGCAGCCTGGTCCCAGGCTATGGCTACTACGTGAATGCGGGCAAAACCCGTCGCCAGGGTATCGATGCCTACGTCCAGTACCGAACTTCCGACTGGTCTGCCTACACGACGCTGGCCTATGTCGATGCAACCTACCAATCCAACCTGAGCCTGACGTCGGCCAACAATCCTCAAGCCGATGCCAACGGCAATATTGCTGTCGCCCGCGGCGAAAAAATCCCCGGTATTTCGCCGTGGCAATTGAAGATGGGCGGGGATTATAAATTGACACCTGCCTTGACCCTCGGCGCAGACATGATCGCCAACAGTAGCCAGTATTATGTTGGCGACGATTCAAACCAGAACGCCAAGTTGGCCGGATACGCGGTGTTCAATGTCCACAGCGATTATCAGCTCACCAAAACAATCAAACTCTTCGCGAAACTGGACAATGCCCTTGATCGCAAATATGCCACCTACGGTACGTTCGCCGCCGTTGGCGACATCCCGTCGCTTGGGCTATCCAATCCGCAAACCATCACCCCGGCGGCGCCTCGGGCGATGTATGCCGGCTTCAATGTAAAATTCTGAGTCCCTCAACACGGCGAGTTCGTGTTGAGAGGCTGGGCTGATCAGCGGGCGCGGCGTGGGAGAAAAATCACCCGCATCCAGCTCACCCATCACTTCGCAGCGTGCGCCCATCCGGCCCATACAACTTGTTACCAACAACCGAATTCAAGAACCCAACAACCCGCTGATTACTCGCCATCCGCAGCCCCAACGCCTCGCCATTGGCGATATTAAGCTGCCGCGCCCGCCGCGCCAGTGCCTGCACTTGCCGCCAAGCCGCGACGCAATCGGCATCCTGCGCCGCCTTCAGCGCCCCCTGCCGCCCAGCCCCATAGCCGAGCTTCAACTGCGCCCCAGACCGAATCGCCTCCAACTGCTCCAGCTTCTGCAACGCGGCCTGCTTGCACGCGGTCAGTTCCTGAAGTTTTTCACCGTCGACCTTGGCCAGGGCCAATGCACGCCTTTCCAGCTCCAGCCAGTCGACCAGCTCGACAATCGCCTGCTGCTGCAACGCCAAGTGTTTAGCCAGACTCATAGGCACCTGCTGCTCATCGACCAACGCTCATGGGAGGGTTTCGCGCACGCTTGCGGCCAGGCCGTCGAAGATCGAATCCGCGCTGACCTGGTAGGTGCCACTGTCGATGGCCTGGCGCAGCGCCGCGACTTTTTCCATGTCCACGTCCGCCGACGTCGCGACCTGCGAGCTGGCGGTGCTGCTGGAGACTTGCACACCGTCGTCGAGGGTAGCTTCGAGGGGTTGCACTTCAACGCGTGGATTACCGCCTGCTTTGCTGTCAGCGGGCGCCAGGGTGTTGGTCAGGTTTGCACTTATGATTTTCACGTTAGAGGCTTCAATTGGCTGTGGTTGGATCAACTATCGGCAATCGCGACGGCAAACTTTGACCGGTAATCGGGTTTCGCTGAAAAAATCAGTAACGCAGCTGCAATTCGTTCTGGCCCACCACCTGGGCGTTGAGCATTTTGCCGTCGTTGCCCATGACCCTTACGGTGCTGCCCAGGCCGCCGTTATCCAGTGCCTTGCCTTCGCGGCTGATGCTGAAGCCAGCGCCCTGGGCCTGCAGGACCACGCGGGCGTTCCGCTCGACCAGCCAACGCTCGCGCACGTGATTTGTGCTGATCACCATGCCCCGGCTTAGGTTGCGGCTGGCCTGGCGGCCGATGATCTGCGAAGGCTCGAACACGCTGCCTTTAGGCAGGCGTTCCAGCGGGCCGCGCTTGAGTTCCAGCATCGGCGCCTTGATCACCTCGCCCGCGGTGATGCGCTGACGGCTGACCACATAGTCGCCGACCACGCGCACGCTGACTTGCAGGTAACCCGCGACCTCGTCCAAGCAACGCACGCCCACGGTGACCCGACCGATCACGCTTTGCTCCGGGCGCACCAGATACGGCCGTGGATGTGCGCAGGCCACGATGCGCGCCGCCGGCTGGCCGATGTCCACCGCGACCAATTGGGCGCGCGCGGGCAAGCGTGGCGCAATCACCTCGCGCACCTGGTCCTGCAGGCCGTCCGCCTGGGCCAGGGTGCAACACAACAGGCCCATCAAGCCCCACATCCGTCTTGTCATCGATCCCGCCCTCCGCGCTACCCAGCGCAGAATTCTAGTCGCCCCGCCGACGAGGCAAGGCCTGAATTGGTCGTCAAATAGCCGCCTGTTTCGGCCTTTGCAAAGCCGGCCTTGGGACTAACCTGCGAGCCGTTCATTTATTTGATGCACAGGTCCGCAACCATGATCGACAAGCTCGATAACGAGCTGCGCTTTCAGCAGGACGCAATGAGTTTGCGGGCTGAGCGCCAGCAGGTATTGGCCAATAACATCGCCAACGCCGACACACCCAACTTCCGCGCGCGGGATTTTGACTTCAGCGCCGAACTGGCCAGCTCCCTGCAAAAATCGCACACCCAGGGCCGCGGCATGGCCCTGGCCACCACCTCGGACCGCCACCTGCACGCCGATTCCAGCAGCGTCTCCAGCCGCGACCTGCTCTACCGCGTGCCCGACCAACCGAGCCTGGACGGCAACACCGTGGACATGGACCGCGAGCGCGCGCAGTTCACCGATAACGCCGTGCGGTACCAGGCCAGCCTGACCTTTCTGAGCAGCCGCCTGCAGTCGCTCAAGACCGCCATGCAGTCCGAATAACCCAGGGAAACCACCATGTCGATGTTCAGCATTTTCGATATCGCCGGCTCCGCGCTGAGCGCCCAGTCCCAGCGCATGAACGTAACCGCCAGCAACCTGGCCAACGCCGACACCACCAGCGGCCCGGACAACCAAGCCTACCGGGCGCGGCAGGTGGTGTTCGAGTCGCAATACCAGGCCGGCAGCAGCATCGGTGGCGTGCGCGTCAGCCAGGTGGTCGAGGACGGCTCGCCGATGCGCCAGGAATACCGCCCCGGCGATCCGCTGGCCGACGAGTCGGGCTACGTGACCATGCCCAACGTCGAGCCGGTGGGCGAAATGGTCAACATGATTTCCGCGTCGCGCTCTTACCAGGCCAACGTCGAAGTCATGTCCACCAGCAAGGAAATGATGCTGAAAACTTTGACTCTAGGTGAGGCGTAAACCATGACCAGTACGATTGCCAGCTCAGTGCTGTCGAGCATGAACAGCACCAGCACCACCGCCGAAAGCAGCACCTCGGCGGCGGACGACTTGCAGGACCAGTTCCTCACGCTGCTGACCACCGAGTTGCAGAACCAGGACCCCACCGACCCGATGGACAACAGCGAGATGGTCACCCAACTGGCGCAGATCAGCACCATCAGCAGCATCGAAGAAGTCACCAGCACTCTGGAAGGCATCTCCGGCCAGATCAGCGCCGCCGAAACCCTGCAAGCCTCGGCCCTGGTGGGCAATGGCGTGCTGATCGACGGCAACGTGATTCAGGTCGACAGCGGCGTGGCGACTACGTTTGGCGTCACCCTGGACGGCGATGCAGACAGCGTCAGCGTCACCATCAAAAACAGCACCGGCACCGTCGTGCGCACCCTGGACGAAGGCAGCATGAGCGCCGGCACCCAGTCGTTGTCGTGGGACGGCCTGCAAGACGACGGCACCACCGCCGCCGACGGCGCCTACACCTTCTCCATCAGCGCCACCACCGACGACGTCGCCGTGGCCAACACCGCCCTCAAATACGCGCTGGTCACCGGCGTGACCACCGACAGCAGCAACCAAGTCGCACTGGACCTAGGAGGCGTCAACGACAACGTCGCCCTCAGCGACATCAGTCTTGTCCTCTGACCCTCTACCTAACGAAGGAGAAACACCATGGCGTTTTCCCAAGCACTCAGTGGTCTGTCGGCAGCGTCCACCGACCTCAACGTGGTCAGCAACAACATTTCCAACTCGCAGACCGTGGGCTTCAAAAGCTCGACCACGCAGTTCGCCGATGTGTACTCCGGCGCCGACGTCGGCCTGGGCACCCAGGTCTCGGGCGTGGTGCAGAACTTCGAATCCGGCAGCCTGACCACCACCGATAACTCCCTGGACCTTGCGATCAACGGTGACGGCTTCTTCACCTTCTCCGACGGCACGCAAACCGTGTACTCGCGCAACGGCCAACTGACCCTGACTGCCGACGGCTACCTGGAAAACGCTGCCGGCGATCAACTGCTGGGGGTCAACGGCGTGATCCAGATCCCCACCACCGGCATGCAAGCCAGCGCCAGCACCGAGCTGGACGCCGAGCTGAACCTGGACGCCAGCGAAGACGTCATCACCGCCACGTTCGACCAGACCGACTCGTCGACCTACTCCTATTCCACCAGCACGCCGCTCTACGACTCCCTGGGCATCAGCCACACCAGCACCCTGTACTTCAGCAAAACCGCCGACAACACTTGGGACGTACACACCGCGATCGACGGCAACCTGCTGACCGACTCCCAGACCGTCAGCTTCAGTTCCAGCGGCCTGATCACCAGCGGCGAAACCGGCACCTACACCTACGACCCGGCCAACGGCGCGGCCAGCCTGTCGGTGACCCTGGACCTGACCGGCACCACTCAGTTCGGCAACGACTCGGCGGTGTCCGACATTACCCAGAACGGCTACACCTCCGGCAGCCTGGTGAGCTTCAGCATCGACGAGACCGGCACGGTGGTCGCCACCTACTCCAACGACCAGACCAAAAACATCGACCAGATCCAGCTGGCCACCTTCAGCAATGAAAACGGCCTCAAAGCCAACGGTGACAACACCTGGCTGGCCACCTCCTCCTCCGGCCAGGCTCTGCTCGGCGTGGCCAGCAGCGGTTCGATGGGTTCGATTCTGAGCGGCACCACTGAAGACTCCAACGTCGACCTGACCGCCGAACTGGTCAACCTGATCATTGCCCAGCGCAACTTCCAGGCGAACGCCAAGTCGGTAACGGCGCAAAGCGAAGTGCTGCAGCAAGCCGTGAATATCGGTTCCTGACCCTATGGATCGCATGCTCTTCACGGCCATGAGCGGGGCCAATCAGGCGCTCGAACAGCAGGCCGTCGTGGCCAACAACCTGGCCAATATCGTCACCCCGGGCTTTCGCGCGCAACTGGTGCAGATGCAGTCTTCGCCGGTGGCGGGCGAAGGCTTGCCGACCCGCGTGTCGGTGGCCGCCAACGGCGTGGGCGTGGACTGGAGCGAAGGGCCGATCGTGCATACCGACCGCGCGCTGGACGTGGCCCTTGGCACAAACGTGATGCTCGCGGTGCAGACCGGCGACGGCCAGGAAGCCTACACCCGACGCGGTGACCTGCAGGTCGACGGCACCGGCGCCATGACCGTGGGTGGCCGTCCGGTGATCGGCGACGGCGGACCGGTCAGCGTGCCGCTGGGCAGCGAGGTCACCCTGGGCAGCGACGGCACCATCAGCGTGCGTGAGCTGGGCATGGAACCCCGCGGCCTGAGCCCGGTGGGCAAGTTGAAGCTGGTGTCGGCGTTGCCCGGTACCTTGCAGGCCGGTACCGACGGTTTGTTCCGCACCGCGAGCGCGCAGCCGCTGCCGGCCGACGACAGCCTGCGCGTGGCCCCCGGTGCGCTGGAAGGCAGCAACGTCAGCCCGACCAACGCCATGGTCGCGATGATCGACAACTCACGGCGCTACGACATGCAGATGAAAGCCATCAGCACCGCCGACGAAAACGCCAAGAGCGCCAACAACCTGCTTTCCCTGCAGGGCTGACCTCCCGGTTGAATAGACAAGGAACCGAACGATGATCCGATCACTGTGGACCGCGAAAACCGGACTGGAAGCCCAGCAGGGGCAAATGGACGTGATCGCCAACAACCTGGCGAACGTCAGCACCAACGGCTTCAAGCGCTCGCGGGCAGTGTTCGAAGACCTGGTGTACCAGAACGTGCGCCAGCCCGGCGCCCAGAGCAGCACCGACACGCGCCTGCCCTCCGGCTTGCAGGTGGGCACCGGCGTGCGCGAAGTCGCCACCGAGCGCCTGCACACACAGGGCAACCTGGAGCAGACCAGCAACTCCAAGGACCTGGCCATCAACGGCCTGGGCTTCTTCCAGGTGGACATGCCCGACGGCAGCACCGGCTACACCCGTGACGGCAGCTTCCAGCTCGACTCCAATGGCGAGATGGTCACCTCCAACGGCTACAAGCTGTCGGCCGGCGTGACCATCCCGGCCAACGCCACAGCCATCACGATCAGCAGCGACGGCATCGTCTCGGTGACCACGCCCGCCGCCTCGGCCTCGACCCAGGTCGGCCAATTGAACCTGGCGCTGTTCATCAACCCGGCCGGCCTGGAAAGTATCGGCCAGAACCTCTACCTGGAAACCGACGCCTCGGGCTCGCCCACCGAAACCACGCCGGGCCTCAACGGCGGCGGCACGCTGTCCCAAGGCTACGTGGAAACCTCCAACGTCAACGTGGTGGAAGAAATGGTCGGCATGATCCAGACCCAGCGTGCCTATGAAATCAACAGTAAGGCCGTCGAAAGCTCGGACGAGATGCTCCAGCGTCTGACCCAGCTCTGAGCGCCCGGTTCGAGACTCACTTTATGGCTCACAAGTATCTTCTGGTCGGCGTGCTGGCCCTCGCCGGCTGCGATCAACTACCGCACAAACCGGTGGTCCCCGACGAAGAAGTCCAGGCGCAGGGCTACCCCGCACGCCTGGCCAACGGCTCGATCTACCAGAGCAGCCGCTCGCAGCCGCTGTTCGAAGACCGCCGCCCGCGCATGGTCGGCGACACCCTGACCATCCAGTTGGAAGAACAGGTCAGCGCCAGCAAGAACTCATCCTCCAATGCCAGCCGAGCCGGCTCCACGGGTCTGAGCCTGGCGACCACCTCCAGCCGGGCCAGCCAGGTCGGCTCCTTTGGGCTGGATGCTTCGACGACGCATGACTTCATAGGCGCCGGCGGTTCCCAGGCGAACAACTCGTTCACCGGCACGATTTCCGTGACCGTGATGCAGGTGATGCCCAACGGGCATTTGCGCGTGCGCGGTGACAAACAGATCGCGATCAACCAGGGCACCGAGTTCATCCGTTTTTCCGGCCTGGTCAACCCGCGCAGCATCACCGGCGAGAACACCGTGTCATCAACCCAGGTGTCCCAGGCGCGCATCGAGTACGTGGGTGACGGCTACATCAACGAAGCGCAGCGGATGGGCTGGCTCCATCGCATCCTCCTCAACGTTTCCCCTTTCTGAGTACCCACGCCATGTTCACTAGAGCCGCCCGAACGTTGCGCAACCTGCTGCTGAGCTGCCCGTTGTGGCTGGGGGCCACGGTTCACGCCGAGCAGATTCGCGACATCGCCGACTTCGCCGGCATCCGCCCCAACAACCTGGTGGGCTATGGCCTGGTGGTCGGCCTGGATGGCAGCGGCGACCAGACCACCCAGAGCCCGTTCACCGAACAGGGCCTGACCAACATGCTGTCGCAACTGGGCGTGACCCTGCCGGCCGGTGCAAACATGCAGATGCGCAATATCGCAGCGGTGATCGTCACCGCCAGCCTGCCGGCCCTATCGCGCCCGGGGCAGCAGATCGATGTGGTGGTGTCGTCCATCGGCAACGCGAAAAGCCTGCGCGGCGGCACCCTGCTGATGACCCCGATGAAGGGCGCCGACGGCGAGGTGTACGCCATGGCACAGGGCAACCTGTTGGTGGGCGGCGCTGGCGCCTCGGCCAACGGCAGCAGCGTGACAGTCAACCAGTTGGCCGGCGGGCGCATCAGCCGTGGCGCGATTATCGAGCGCACGGTGGCGCTGAATTTGAATAACGACCACGGCCTGCTCGGTTTGTCCCTGCATGAACCGGACTCGGCCACGGCGCAGCGCGTGGTGTATGCGATCAACCTGGAAATGCGCCGTACCGTGGCGTCGGCCGTGGACGGCGGGATGATCGAAATCCAGGCGCCGGGGTCGCCCAACGAGCGCACCAACTTCATGGCACGCATCGAGAGTATCGAAGTACTGCCGATCCAGGCGCGCCCCAAGGTGATCCTCGATTCGCGCACCGGCTCCATCGTGCTCAACAGCTCGGTGAAGCTGTACCGCGCCGCCGTGGCCCACGGCAATCTGTCGGTGATCATCGACACCACCAACACCGCCAGCCAGCCCGGCGCCTTCAGTGGCGGCCAGACAACAGTCACCTCCCAGAGCAATATCTCCATCGAATCCCAGGGCGGCTCGCTGCATTTGCTGGAGGGCACGGCGAACTTGATGGACGTGATCAAGGGCCTGAATGCACTCGGCGCCACGCCACAGGACCTGATGGTGATCTTGCAGGCGCTCAAGGCGGCCGGTTCCTTGCGGGCTGAGCTGGAGATCATCTGATGAACAAAGGCGGCAGTACCGATGGCTTTGCCCTGGATGTGCAGGGCCTGGACCGGCTGCGCAACAGTGCACACCTGGACCCGCATTCGGGGCTCAAGGAAGCCAGCAAGCAATTCGAGGCGCTGTTCCTGCAGATGATGCTCAAAAGCATGCGCGCGGCGGTGCCCAAGTCAGAGATGTCGAGCAACTCGCAGACGGAGATGTACACCGAGATGCTCGACCAACAGTGGGCCCAGAGCCTGGCGGGCAAAGGCATCGGCCTGGCCGAGCAGTTGACCCGACAACTGAGCGGCTACACCTCCCGGCAAGCGCCTGAACTGGACAGCGCCACCACGGCCTTCCTCGACCTGCCGCCGTCACGCCCCTCGCCGTTTGCCAGCCCGGCGTTCGATGCCTGGAAACGCCGCGAAGTCAGCGGCGCCGACAAAGACCAGCCTGAGCATGTGCAGGCGTTTATCGCGCGCTTGAGCGAACCGGCGCAAAAGGCCGCCCGCGCCAGTGGCGTGCCCGCCGAGCTGATCCTGGCCCAGGCCGCCCTGGAAACCGATTGGGGCCGGCGCACCATCACCACCACCCAGGGTGCCGACAGCCACAACCTGTTCGGCATCAAGGCCGGCGGCCAGTGGCAAGGCGCGACGACCCAGGTGATGACCACCGAATACACCGACGCCCAAGCGCAAAAACAGCTGGAAGCGTTTCGTGTCTATGCCTCCGACGACGCAGCCTTCAACGACTATGCGCACCTGATCCGCAGCCGCCCCGGTTATGCCGCCGTGCGCAATGCCGTTGATGCGCCCCAGGCCGCCGTCGCGTTGCAACAGGGCGGTTACGCCACCGACCCGCGCTATGCGCAGAAGCTGATCTCGGTGATGGCCACCATCGGTCCGCTGCGCAACATGCCGCCCGTGGCGCAGCTGCAAAACGATTTATAGAACAGGGGTCAAGTTGCCCTTTCGCCGGGCCGATAGTGCCAACCATGTAGCCCAGGAGCTTCTCGATGAGCATTATTTCCATTGGCGTCAGCGGCCTGACCGCCGCGCAGATCGCCCTCAGCACCAGCAGCAGCAACACCACCAACGCCTACACGGCGGGCTACAACTTGCAGGTGGCCACCTTCTCCGAGTCCACCTCGGGCAGCGGTGTGCAGATCGCCAGCGTCGACCGCCAGTACAACCAATTCGTCACCAGCCAGCTCAATGGCTCTATCAGCACCGAAAGCGCGCTGTCGACCTACCAGACCGAAGTCGACCAGATCGATAGCCTGCTGGCCGATGGCGATGCCAGCCTCGACACCCTGATGCAAAGCTTCTTCTCATCGATCCAGACCCTCACTTCCGACGCCAGCGACACCGCCGCGCGCGAAGAAGTGGTCGGCGCCGCACAAACCCTGACCTCGCAGTTCACCCAGTTGGGCAGCTACCTGGACGACATGGCCAGCGACGTGAACAGCCAGATCGACGACCAGGTCACCCAGGTCAACGACCTCACCGAACAGATCGCCGGCCTCAACAAAAAGATCAGCCTGTCCGACGCCCTGGGTTCGACCTCCAACGCCCTGCTCGACCAGCGCGACCTGCTGGTCAGCCAGCTCAGCGAACTGGTGGACGTGGATGTCACTACCCAAAGCAACGGCAGCTACACCGTGGCGCTAAGCAACGGCCTGGCGCTGGTGTCGGGCAATGACAGCTTCGATCTGCAAACCGCCGTCTCAGCCAGCGACCCGACCAAAACCGCGGTCACCTACGTGGACGCCGCCGGCCACACCACCGTACTCGACGACTCCACCTTCGAAGGCGGCTCCCTGGGCGGCCTGATGGATTTTCGCGACACCAGCCTGGGCGATGCGCAAAACCAGTTGGGCATCCTGGCAGTGAGCCTGACCCAAGCCTTCAACACCTTGCAGGCCTCGGGCATCGACCTGAATGGCGACACCGGCAGCGCATTCTTTTCGGTGGATGACCCGAGCATCTACGGCAACACTCAGAACACCGGCGACGCCACGCTAAGCGCGACCTTTACCGACGATGTCAGCGCCCTGAGTGCTACCGACTACACCGTCAAGTATTCCGACACCGACGGCTACACGGTGACCCGCAACGACAGCGGCGCCAGCGTCACCTCGGCCTACGACAGCAATAACGACACCCTGACCTTCGCCGGCATGAGCGTGGCCATCAGCGGCACAGCCGATGACGGCGACAGCTTCCTGGTACTGCCCACGCGCAACGCCGCCAGCAGTTTCAGCACCTTGACCGGCGACGGCAGCCTGATCGCGGCGGGCACCTCCACCGGCAGCAGCGACAACAGCAATGCCCTGGCGATGCTCAACCTGCAAACCGACAGCATCGTCGGTGGCAGCAAGACCCTCAGCCAGACCTACTCGGCCCTGGTCAGCGACGTGGGCAGTACCGCCAGTAAGGTCGCCGGACAACTGGAAACCCAGTCCGGCCTTACCGAACAACTGACCACGCTGCAACAGTCGGAATCGGGGGTGAACCTGGATGAAGAGGCGGCCAACCTGATCGTCTACCAACAGTACTACCAGGCCTGCGCGAAGGTCGTCGAAGTGGGCACCAGCCTGCTCGATACCATCCTCGACATCAGTTGATAACCCTCTGAACGGAGCGACGCCATGCGCCTCAGCAGTGCGACGATTTACAACCAAAGCCTGAACTCGATGCTCGCCCAGGAAAGCGCCTACCAGGACGCCGCCCAGGAAGTGTCCAGCGGCACCCGGGTGGTCAACCCTTCGGACGATTCGCTGGCCGCCGCCCAGGCCGTCAACGTGCGCCAGGCCATCGCCGCGAATACGCAATATGCCGACTCGCGCAGCGCCATCACCACGTCCTTGTCCCAGGAAGAAAGCACCCTGGACAGCATCAACGATGCCATCACCAGCGCCAAGGCGCTGATCGTGCAGGCCAACAACGGCACCTTGAGCGACGCCGACCGCGAGTCCATCGCCACCTCGCTGCAAGGGGTGTACGACACCCTGGTGACACTGGCCAACGCCACCGACAGCAACGGCAACTATCTGTTTTCCGGTTACCAGAGCCAAAGCCCGGCGTTTGCCGCCGATGCCAATGGCGATCTGGTGTACCAGGGCGACGACAACGCGATCAAACAACAGGTCAGCTCCACCCAGAGCATGGCCAGCGGCGATACCGGGGCGACGATTTTCCTCTCGGTGAGCAGTTCGGCGGGGTTTATCGCCGAGGCCGGCGACAACAGCGGCAGCGTGACCTTCAGCGGCCCGACCATTACCGATACCCAGGACGCCAATTACGGCACCGGCTTCAGCCTGACCTTCAGCACCGCCGCCGACGGCACCGCGCAATACAGCCTCGACGGCGCCACCCCGGTGGCGTACACCTCGGGCGATAGCCTGGAAGTCAACGGCCTGTCCCTGACCCTGAGCGGCGCCCCAGTGGACGGCGACTCGATTACCGTAAGCAAGGCCGCCGACGCCGACCCGGACCTGTTCGCCAGCCTGAAAAACCTGATCTCGGTACTGCAAACCCCGGTGGAAACCGACGCCGACCAGGCCAACCTTAGCAACACCCTGTCCACCGCCAGTCGCCAACTGAGCAACGCCCAGGACAACGTGCTCACGGTGCAAACCTCCGTCGGCTCGCGGCTTAACCAGTTGGAGGTGCTCGACACCATCGGCGATGACCTGGCGCTGAGCTACACCGAACGCCTGTCGGGGCTGGTGGATGCTGACTACACCGAGTCGGTCACCGAGTACACCGCGTTGCAAGTGGCACTGCAGGCGGCGCAGCAGACCTTCGTCAGCCTTCAGAAGATGTCGCTGTTCGAATACATCTAAAAAATGTGGGAGGGGGCTTGCCCCGATAGCGGCGGATCAGTCGCCAGAGGCATTGGCTGAAACACCGCCATCGGGGGCAAGCCCCCTCCCACATTTGGACCGTGGCAGCAGGTTGGATAGAAATAGTCCCATCTGCAGAATCAAGCCCACCGAAAACACCATCAACTGCGGCACCCCCCATGTCACTGTTCGAACACATCCAAAAATGTGGGAGGGGGCTTGCCCCGATAGCGGCGGGTCAGTCGCCAGAGGCATTGGCTGAAACACCGCCATCGGGGGCAAGCCCCCTCCCACATTTGGACCGTGGCAGCAGGTTGGACAGAAGTAGTCCCATCACCAGAATCAAGCCCACCGAAAACACCATCAACAGCGGCGTCCCCCATGTCACTGCTCGAACACATCCAAAAATGTGGGAGGGGGCTTGCCCCCGATAGCGGCGGATCAGTCGCCAGAGGCATTGGCTGAAACACCGCCATCGGGAGCAAGCCCCCTCCCACATTTGGACCGTGGCAGCAGGTTTGACAGAAGTAGTCCCATCACCAGAATCAAGCCCGCCGAAAACACCATCAACAGCGGCGTCCCCCATGTCACTGCTCGAACACATCCAAAAATGTGGGAGGGGGCTTGCCCCCGATTGCGCTGGATCAGTCGCCAGAGGCATTGGCTGAAACACCGCCATCGGGGGCAAGCCCCCTCCCACATTTGGACCGTGGCAGCAGGCTGGACAGAAGTAGTCCCATCACCAGAATCAAGCCCACAGAAGCCCATCAACTGCGGCGTCCCCCATGTCACTGTTCGAACACATCCAAAAATGTGGGAGGGGGCTTGCCCCCGATAGCGGCGGGTCAGTCGCCAGAGGCATTGGCTGAAACACCGCCATCGGGAGCAAGCCCCCTCCCACATTTGGACCGTGGCACATGAGTCAAGCAAGGGTCATGTTGTCGACCAGGTACTGCATGAAGTGCAGGGTATTGGTGAGCAGGCTGGCCAGAAACGGTCCCAGGTCGCCCATCACCACCATCAGCAGGATCAGGCCCACGGATAAGGTCAGCGGGAAGCCCACCGAAAACACCGTCAACTGTGGCGACACCCGGTTGAGAATGCCCATGGCCAGGTTGATGATCAGCAGCGTGGCCACCATGGGCAAGGCCAGCAACAGACCCGTGAGAAAGATCGTGCTGCCGTAGCGGGCGATCAGGTTCCAGGCGTTGGGGTCAAAGCGCAGGTGCCCGATGGGCAGCGTCTTGAACGTGGTCGCCAGCAGCTCAAGCACCATGAGGTGGCCATCCAGCGCGAGGAACATCAGGATCGTAATCATGCCCAGGTAGCGCGACAGCACCAGGCTGTTGGTGCTGGTGTCGGCGGAAAAGAACGTGGCGAACGCCAGCCCCATCTGCATACCGCAGATATCGCCGGTCATCTCCACCACCGCCAACGTTACACGCATCACCATGCCCAGCGACATGCCGATCAACACCTGCTCCACCGTCACCCCAAGACCGGCCCAGGAGAACAGGGCGACGTCCGGCAACGGCGGTAAGTTGGGCGCCAGCAAGAAAGCCAGCAGCATCGCCAGGCCGACCTTCACCTGGCTCGACACGTTTTTGTGACCCAGGATCGGGTCGCTCATCAGGTACGCCAGCACGCGGCAGAACGGCCAGAAAAAACTGGTGAGCCACAGTTGCAGTTGCGTCGAACTGACCTCGATCAAAGTGCGTCAGCCAATCAGCGTGGGCAGGCTGGTGAACAGCGCGCGGGTGTAGTCCACCAGCATTTCCATGATCAAGGGCCCGGCGATCACCAGCACCACGCACACGCCGATGATCTTGGGGATAAACGAGAGGGTCGATTCGTTGATCTGCGTGGCCGCCTGGAACAGGCTCACCAGCAAGCCCACAAACAGCGTCACGAACAACACGGGCGCGGCCACGATCATGCTCATGCGCATGCCTTTGTAAGCCAGGTCCATGACCATTTCCGGCGTCATCGTCTACGTCCTCATCAGGTATAAAAACTCTGCGCCAGGGAGCCGAGCAGCAACTGCCAGCCGTCCACCAGCACAAACAGCATCAGCTTGAACGGCAGCGAGATGGTGGACGGCGGCACCATCATCATGCCCAGCGCCATCAACACGCTCGCCACCACCAGGTCGATAATCAGGAACGGGATAAAAATGGTGAAACCGGCCTGGAACGCGGTCTTCAATTCGCTGGTGACAAACGCCGGCAGCAATACGCGCATGGGTACATCCTCTGGCCCTTGCAGGTCGCCGATACGCGCCAACCGCGCGAATAACGCAAGGTCGCCCTGGCGGGTCTGGGCCAGCATGAAGGTGCGAAACGGCTGGCTGCCCTTGTCGAGAAATTGCTCCACCGTGATCTCGTCCCGGGAGAAAGGCTGCCAGGCGGTTTCGTAGGCCTGATCCAGGGTTGGCGACATGACGAAAAACGTCAGAAACAGCGCCAGCCCCAGCAGCACCTGGTTCGGCGGCGCCGAGGTGGTGCCGATGGCCGTGCGTAGCAGGCCGAGCACAATGATGATCCGGGTGAACCCGGTCATCATCAGCAACACCGCTGGCAGGAACGCCATGGCACTGAGCAGCAGCAGGGTTTGCAGGCTCAGCGACCATTGCTGACCGCCGGCCTGGCCGGTGAAGGCGCTGAGGCCTTGCATCGCCGGTTCCAGGGCAGTCATGAGGCGCGCCCCTTGCGCAGGTTGTGCTTCAGGGCATGCGCCAGGCGTTCGGAAAAACTGTCGCCCGGTGCGACCACTGCCGGCTCAGGCTCGGCTGCCGGCGCGTCCATTTGCGCCAGGGCGGTGACTTGCTGCGCGGTCACCCCCAGCACCAGCCATTGGCCGCGCACCTCCACAATCACCACCTTTTCACGCTGGCCCAGGCCGGTGCTGCTGACCACCCGCAGCATCTTTCCCGGCGCCAACGGCCGTGCGCCGATACGCCGTGCCAGCCAGCCGCACACCAGCACGCAGGCGAGCACCACTAACAGCGCCAGGCCGGTCTTGCCCAGCAATGCCAGGTTCATCACGTTGTCCGAAGGCACGCCAAGCGGCGCGGGTGTTGCGCTGACCAGGCTCATCGGTTGAGCTTTTGTACGCGTTCGGACGGGGTGATGATTTCCGTGATCCGAATGCCGTATTTGTCATCCACCACCACCACTTCGCCCTGGGCGATCAGGTAGCTGTTGATCAGGATGTCCATCGGTTCACCCGCCAGGCCGTCCAAGGCCAACACGGAGCCTTGGGCCAGTTCCAGCAATTGCTTGATGGTGATCCGGGTGCGCCCCAGTTCCACACTCAGCTTGACCGGAATATCCATGATCATTTCCAGCTCACGCGCGCCCGCCGCGGGCGTTGGCGCAGGCAACGGCTTGAACAGGCTGGAGCCTACGCTTGGCGCCGGTCCGGCAACCGCCGCGTCGACCTGCTCCTGTTCGGCCAAGGCTGCCGCCCACGGGTCGTCGTCACCGGCTTCGGCGGCCTGTTCGGCGAGGGCGTCGGCCCATTCATCGGGCTCTTGGGGCTCGACGGTGTTTGAATCAGTCATGATCAGATTCCTTGGCAGTGGACACGTGGCCCTTCACGAATCGGCTGGTAGAAGAAGAGGAAAGGCTCAGGGAGTGGTCGACCAGGTCCTTCACCAGTAACGCGCGCACGCCGTTCTGGCTGCCGTATTCGCAGGTCATGACCGGCACGCCATCGACCCGCGCACTAATGATCTCGGGCAACTCGATAGGCAGCACATCGCCGACCTTGAGCGCCATGACCTGCCCCATCCGCGCATCCAGTTCGACAAAGTCGGCGATCAACTCAATCTCGGAATGGGTGATCTCACCGGCCATGCGCTTGTTCCAGTGGCGCTCTTCCTCGGGATTGGTATCCGTCAGCGGGCCGTTGAGCAGTTGGCGCATCGGCTCGATCATCAGGTACGGGATCACGATGTTGAAATCGCTGGACAGGTTGCCGACCTCCAGGTGGAAGGTGGCATTCACCACGATTTCATTCGGTGAACTGGTGATGTTGGCAAACTTGGCCTGCATCTCGGAACGCAGGTATTCGATTTCCAGCGGGTAGACCGACTTCCAGGCGTCCTTGTAGGCGTCCACCGACAAGCCCAGCAAACGCCGGATGATGCGCTGCTCGGTGTGGGTGAACTCACGGCCTTCGGACTTGGTCACGAAACGCCCGTCGCCGCCAAACAGGTTGTCCACCACCATGAACACCACGCTGGGCGGGAACACCACCAGGGCCGTGCCGCGCAGCGGTTTCATCGCCAACAGGTTGATATTGGTGGGCATCGGCATGTGCATCGAAAAATCGCTGTAGCTCTGGTAGCGCACGCTTTTGACGGTGATATCGATGCTGCGCCGGATCAGGTTGAACAGGCTCATACGGAAGTAACGGGCGAAGCGCTCGTTGATGATGTCCAGGGCGTGCAAGCGCTCATGGATCACCCGGTGCTGGGTCGCCGGGTCATAAGGGCGCACCCGTTCGGCCTCCAGGGTGTCGGCATCAACCGCCGAAGCGTCGCCGTCGTCGCCCCCGCGCAGCAACATGTCGATCTCGTCCTGGGAGAGCAAATCGTCAATGGCCATGGGTTATTGCACGATAAAGTCGGTGTACAGCACCCGCAGCACCGCAGGCGCAGGTTGCTGCGGCGCCAGGGGCTGACTGAGGGTTTCCAGGACCTTGCTGGCGAGCGCTGCCTTGCCCTGGGGGGTGATCACCTGCGTGGTGTTCTGCCCGCTCAACAGGGTCAACAACTGGCTGCGTACTTGCGGCATGTATTGCTGCAGCAGCGCCTGGGTCGCGTCATCCCCCACTTCCAGGGCAAAACCCACATACAACAGGCTTTGCTCATCACGTTCGTTCACCAGGTTGACCGTCATCGGTGCGATGGTGACCAACCGTGGCGCCTGGGGGAGTTGCGGGGCGGGCTCGACCTTCGTCGTCTCACCGGCCGCAGCGTGTTGGCTGAGGTAGAAGTAGGTGCCACCGGAACTGGCTGCGACGACGACCAGCGCCAGCAGCAGAATCAAGAGCCAGGGGGTTTTGCGGGTGGTGGTCATTGGCTGGAACCATGGGATGAAGGAAAACGGTTAGGCAGGGCTCAAGTATGACCATCGCCCTGCTCCGCCCATGGCGCGATAAGACCAGGGTAACGGCGGTATCTCGCTGTTTTGATTTGGGAATCAGACGTACAAGTCCACGCCCGAACTGCGCAGCAACACCTGCTGGACCTGCGCCGGGAGCGCCTCGTCGCGACTGACCGCTGCGCTGGACGGCTGGGCCTGCGGATCACGCGGTGTCTGGCCGCCCGCGGCCTGGCGTGAAGACTGGTCGCTGACCGAGGCCTGCCCCAACGCGATGCCTTGGGTGGCCAGCGCCTCGCGCAACTGCGGCAATGCCTGTTCCACCGCCGCCCGCACCGAGGCATGGGCGGCCTGGAACTGCGCCTGGGTGGTGCCGTCATTCAGGTTGAGGCTGATGGACAACGGGCCGAGTTCGGCCGGGTGCAGGCGCAGGTCCACCTGCTGCTCGCCACGCGTAACCATGTCGACCATCTGCTGGCCCAGGTCCGTCTGCCAATCGGCGCTGCCGATGGCGGCCGTGAGCACCAGGCCATTGCTCGCAAACGTGTCAGTAACGGCCAGGTTCGCCGGGTTGAAGGATGCCGCTGAAAGGCTGAAGACACTTTGCGGATCGGGCTGGCTGTCCGGCTGGCTGTCGTGCGTTTGTGCGCGCACGCTGGGCACGCTGTCGGCGACGGTGGCGACCAGGGCCGGCATCGCGTCCGGTAGGTCGATCGGTTCTGCGGTGTCCGGTTCTTCATCCGCCGCAGGCAGGCTGGCCGCCTGGGTCGGTGCGCGACTGTCGATCACGGGGGCGGACTCGGCTGGCGCAGCACTGACCACCGCAGGCAGCGGCACGCTCACAGGAAGCGGCGGTGCAACGATCATCGCGGCGGTATCCAACTGGCCGGCGCTTTCGATCAGGGCCATGCGCTGGCGAATGTCGTCCAGAGTGCTGTCGCCCTTGGCTGTCGGCTCAGGTTCTTCAACCGCCGTCACGGGGTCATCGGGCAGAACATTCAGCACATCGTCCACCCCTGGGGTCCCTGGCTCAGCCACCGGTAGCGGTTGTACGGCCACCGGTGTGGGCAGTGCGGCCGGGGCCGGCTCTGGCATGACCGGGGCGATGACCACGGCCGCCAATGCAGGTGCCGGTTCCGGCTGAACCACCGGCAGCGGGTCAGCCACTGGAGCATCGACCTGGCTTAATACCGCGGCAAACGACTCACTCGGCGCAACCGTCGCTTCAGCGGGAGCACTGGCCGGCGCAGGCGCTGCGGTCGATGGCACTAACGACGCGAGAATGTCCATGGTGTCCCTTAGAGGCTGCTGTCGATGGAAGTTGGAAACGCTGCCGCCCGGCGCCGCAATTGGCTGGCCAGTTCGTCCGCCTGGCGCTGTTCGACACGCCCGGCGCGCACTTGCGCCTGCTGGGCGCGCCGGCTCAACAGCGCTTCAATCGCATTGACCCTGCGCCACTGCGCCATCCAGGTGATCTGGTGGTGCGCTACCTGTTTGCGGTGGCGCTCCAGGCTTTTTTGCGCACGCTCCATGGCCTCTTCCAGCGACTGCAAAAAGCCCCGGTAGTTGGTCAGCGCCGAGGGGCTCATGCCGTCTTTGGCCAGTTCCAGTTGCAGGTTCTGGCGGTACTCCTGTTGGTACTGGTCCAGGGCGCGCAACTGGTTGATCACCAGTTGCTCGGCAGCACGGCTTTGCGCCAGGGCGCGAGCCGCGACGTCGCGGGCCTTGGCGGTCAGTTCGATCAGCAGGTGCAGCGATTGGTCGGCCATCGATGATTACTCAAAAAGGTCAGTTGCCAGGGAACAACAGGGTGAGCCCGTGCAGGGTCTCGTCAACGCTGGCGCGGTCGTCAATGCGCTGCTGCAGAAACCGCTCGATATGCGGGTACAAGCCCACCGCGCGGTCGAGTTGCACATCGTGGCCCTGGGTGTAAGCGCCCACGCTGATCAGGTCGCGATTGCGCTGGTAGCGCGACAGTGCCTGCTTGAGCTGATTCGCCTTGCGTTGCTGGGCGTCACTGGCGATGGCGGTCATCGCCCGGCTGATCGACGCTTCGATATCGATGGCTGGGTAGTGCCCGCTTTCGGCCAGGTGCCGGGACAGCACAATGTGCCCGTCCAGAATCGCCCGCGCCGAGTCGGCAATCGGGTCCTGCTGGTCGTCGCCCTCGCTGAGCACCGTGTAAAATGCGGTGATCGAGCCGCCACCGGGCGGCCCGTTGCCGGTGCGCTCCACCAGTTTGGGCAGCTTGGCGAACACCGACGGCGGGTAGCCTTTGGTAGCCGGCGGTTCGCCAACGGCCAGGGCGATTTCGCGCTGGGCCATGGCGTAGCGGGTCAGCGAATCCATGATCAGCAGCACGTCTTTGCCCTGATCGCGAAAGTCCTCGGCCACCCGCGTGGCGTACAACGCGCCTTGCAGCCGTTGCAGCGGCGAGGTATCGGCCGGCGCGGCGACCACCACGGAGCGACGCAGGCCCTCTTCGCCGAGGATGTTGTCGATAAAGTCCTGCACCTCGCGGCCCCGCTCGCCGATCAACCCCACCACGATCACATCGGCCTGGGTATAGCGAGCCATCATGCCCAGCAGTACCGACTTGCCCACGCCGGAACCGGCAAACAGGCCCAGGCGCTGGCCACGCCCGACACACAACAAGGCATTGATGGCGCGGATGCCCACGTCGATCTGGCGGTCGATCGGCGCACGTTTGAGCGGATTCAGCGGCTGGGTATGCAGACCGGCGTGGTGGGCGCCCAGCAGCGGGCCGCGACCATCCAGGGGCTGGCCGCCGCTGTCCAGCACGCGACCAAGCAGCGCCATGCCCAAGGGGAAGTTGCGATTACCACCGGCGCCGGTCTGGCCGTCATCCGCAGCAAACACCCGCGCGCCCGGTTGCAGGCCGTGGATTTCCGCCAGGGGCATCAGGTACAACGTGTCCCCGGCAAAACCGACCACTTCGGCCTCGGCGTATACGCCCTCATGGGCCGTCAGCTCGATACGGCAGGCGCCGCCCAGCGGCAGGCGCAGGCCCACCGCTTCCAGCACCATGCCGGTGGCGCGAGTGATGCGCCCACTGCGCAGGTACGGCGCGACCTGCAAGGGTTTGCCTTGCACCGTCGCCAGTACCTGGCTCCAGCGCGCGAGGTGCGCGTTCATGGCTGTTCATCCAGGGTGCGCTCGACGCTACGATTGAGCAGGCCCAACCGCGAAGGCCGCGTGGCATCCAGTTCACCGCCGGCGCTGACCACACGGCAACCGCCGGGCAGCATCGACGTGTCGGCGTGCAAAGCCCACCCCGCCACTTCGATCTGTTCGCCGAGGCTGTCCTGGACGCGTTGCAGATCCTGCGGGTTGAGCCACAGCTTGGGTTTGCCGGTGAGCTCCAGGTCACTGTCGAGCAGGCTTTTAACCAGCACCAACACCTGCTCCGGCTGGGCTGCCAGCGCATCGCCGGCCAATTCTCGGGCGGCCTCCAGGGCAACGCGCACCAACTGGCGGGCAATGTGCGTATCCATCGCCTTGAGCGCCTCGTCGAAGTTACGGCACAGCTCCAGCAGCGGTTGCAACGTCTGCCTCACCTGCTGTTGCAACTCCACGGCGGCGGCCTGGCGCCCTTCGTTCAAGCCCTGCGCATAGCCCTGATCCACGCCTTGGGCATGGCCGACCTGCTGGGCTTCGGCGAGGGTCTTTTCACGCAGCACCTGCATCTCCAGCTTGCGCTGGAAGGCTTGCTTGCGCACGCGCTCGCGGTGGCTGCTCTGCGGGTCATCGCCGGGCGAGGCGGGGCTACCCAACGGGTCCATCTGCCAGGGTTGCCAATCAGACATAAGTGTCATTACCGCGTGCGGTCACGATTTCGCCGCTGTCGGACAAGCGCCGCACCACTGCGAGAATAGTCTTCTGTTCGGTTTCGATCTGCGACATACGGATAGGACCGCGCGCTTCCATGTCTTCGCGGAACAACTGCCCGGCACGCTGGGACATGTTCTGCAGGAAACGCTCGAGCAACGCCGGCGGCGAGCCTTTGAGCGCGATCGCCAGGGAGTTGTGCTCCACCTGTTGCAGCAGGATCTGGATGCCCCGGTCGTCCACGTCGATAAGGTTTTCGAACAGGAACATCTCGTCGAGGATCTTCTGCGCCAGGTCTTCGCTGTGCTCGCGCACCGTGCTGATGGCCAGTTCCTCGTGGGTGGAACTCATCAGGTTGAGGATCTCCGCCGCCGTCCTCACGCCGCCCATTTTGCTGCGCTTGAGGCTCTGGCCGTCGAGCATCACGCCGAGTACTTCGGTCAGTTCCTGCAATGCCACCGGCTGCACGCCACTGAAGGTGGCGATACGCAGGATGATGTCGTTGCGCAGGCGGTCGGGCAGCAATTGCAGGATGTCGGAGGCCTGGTGGCGCTCCAGGTGTACCAGGATGGTCGCGATGATCTGCGGGTGTTCGTCGCGGATCATTTCGGCCACCATCGACGCTTCCATCAGGTTCAGCTTGTCAATGCCGGAGCCGGTGTTGGTGCTTTCGAGAATGTCGTCGATCAGGCTGGCGGCACGCTCGCTGCCCAGGGCCTTGGTCAGCACCGCGCGAATATGGTCGCTGGTCTGGATATTGATGGCCGCGTATTGGTCGGTCTCGTCCATGAATTCTTCGAGCACCTGACGCATTTCTTCATGGGAGACCTGGCTCAGGCGCGCCATTTCCATGCTGATGGCTTCCACATCGCCGCTGGGCAGGAACTTGAACACTTCCGCCGCGCTGTCGGCATCCAGCGACAGCAGCAAAATCGCACTGCGTCGCGAGCCGTTCATTTTGCTAGTCATTTTTCTTCATCCATCCGCGCACGATCATGGCGACCAGCCGCGGGTCTTCGGCGGCAATCTGTTGCAGGCTCTGCATGTTCTGCTCGTACACCGCCGACTTGCGCGGCAGGGTGTGCGGCGCGTTGTCCTGGCCGGCGACCACCACGCTGGTACCGGTGCTGGTCGGCATCAGCGCAGTGCCCGGCTCGGTACTGGTCGCGAGCATCTGCGTGTTTCGGCTGGCGTTGCGCCGTTGCATCGGCCGCAGCACCAGCCACCACAGCAGCAGCGCGGCAAAGGCCACCAGCAGGTAACGCAAACCACTGATCAGCAGGTTGTAGGCCTCGGGCGTTTTCCACCACGGTTGCTCGGCGACCGAGGTGTCTTCGCTCACGAATGGGCTGTTGATCACTTGCAACGCATCGCCACGACTGTCGGTGAAGCCCATGGCCTGGCGCACCAGGTTATTGATGTTCTCCAGCTCTTCCTTGCTCAGCGGCTCCGCGGTCGGCGTGCCGTCCTTGAGCACCGTGCGGTAGTTGACGACCACGGCGGTGGTCAGGCGCTGGATCGTGCCCAGGCTCGACTTGACGTGCTCGACGTTGCGGTCGACCTCGTAGTTGATCATCCGCTCGCTTTGCGTTGCATTGGCGGGCTTGCCGGCCTTGGCATCGGTGGCGCTTGCGGTACCGCCCGCCGGCGTCGGCGCGGTGGCCTTGGTCGGCGCCGGGGTATTGGGCGGCGAGTTGGTCAGCGCACCCGGCACGCCGCGACCGGCGTCATCGCCTTCCACCACATGTTCGGAGGTTTGCTTGCTGCGCACCGCCGCTTCATTGCTGTCCTGGTTGGGCGCGTAGCGTTCGGCGGTGCTTTCACGGGTGGAGAAATCTACTTGGGCGACGACCTGGGCATGCACGTTCTGGCTGCCGAGCAGCGGCGTGAGGATGTCTTCGATACGCCGCTGATAGGAGCGCTCGATCTCATGCACATAGTCCAGTTGCGTGCCGTCGGGGCCGGTTGTGTCGCCGCGAACCTGGGACAGCAGACGCCCGTTCTGGTCGACCACCGTCACCGCATCGACGCTCAACTCCGGCACGCTGGAAGTGACCAGGTGCACAATCGCGCTGGCCTGGCTTTGCCCCAATTCACGGCCGGGTTGCAGGGTCAGCACTACCGAGGCACGCGCGGCCTCACGGTCGCGAACGAACACCGATTGCTTGGCCATCACCAAGTGCACCCGCGCCTTGGCCACCGGCCCCAGGGACTCGATGGTGCGTGCCAGTTCGCCTTCGAGGCCGCGCTGGTAGTTGAGGTGTTCGGCAAACTGGCTGACGCCGAAAGCCTGCTTGTCGAGCAACTCGAAGCCGACACTGCCACCCTTGGGCAAGCCTTGCTCGGCCAACTGCAGGCGCAGGGCGCTCATTTTGTCGCCGGGCACCAGGATCGTATTACCGCCCTCGCTCAGTCGGTAGGGAATCGCGCGCTTGTCCAGCTCACTGATGATTTGTCCGCCATCCGCTTCGCCAAGCCCGGAAAACAACACGCGATATTCCGGCTCGCGAGCCCACAGCAGCAGCGCCACCACGACGGCAACAACAGCGGCGGCGGCCAGCAGCAGAGGCAACAGGGGCTGGTTGCGAAACAGCGTGGTCAATGCCTCCAACGGCCGGGTTGGAGCACGGGTCGCCAGATTCTTTTGCGCGCCTTTGGCCAGGACTGCGGTACTCACGAACACCTCGATAGCGAGGGTAGGGCCTGTACGAAAGACATTGCAGAGTCCGGTAACAGTAGTAGTCGATCAGCCTCCCCTAGCAGAGAGGGATGGCTGGCTGGGCTTCATTCTGGCGAAAATGCCAAAAGCTAAACGCCGGAAAAGCCACCGCTTTTGTGCTCAATTGGACGAATGTGCAGGTTGCAAGGCTTGCTAATCTGCTGGCCTGATCGCTTCCCATGGAACCTGCAGCATGAATTCGTCTGCGCTGACCAATGCCCTACAACAACTGTCGCTGCTGGCTGAACAGGCCGAAGGCACCGGCACGCAACGTTTCGCCCCTGCCACGGGGTTTGCCGGCGAGTTGCAGTCGTCATTGCAGCGCATCAACCAGTTGCAACAGACCGCCACCCGCCAGTCCAACGCCTTCCAGGCCGGCAGTGAGTCGGTGTCGCTGAGCGATGTGATGGCCGATTCGCAAAAGGCCAGCGTGGCCTTCCAGATGGGCGTACAGGTGCGCAACCGCCTGCTCAGTGCCTATAAAGACGTGATGGCCATGCAGGTGTAAAAAACTTCGGCGCATGCCTAAAGACGGGTCAGCCGTTTGCCGATGTTGGGTTCAACCGCACCCCATCGAGTGTGAACACAAACCAGGACAGGCATTCACATGGCAACCACGACTTCCACCACCTCGACTGCAACCATCACCTCCCTTGGGGTCGGCTCCGGGCTGGACCTGGACAGCATCCTGACCAGCCTGGAGGAATCCAAGGAAGCCAGCCTGCTGACGCCCATCACCAACCAGGAAACCTCGGTCAATGCTGAAATATCCGCCTATGGCACCCTGACCAGCGCCCTGACCAAACTGCAAACGGCGGCAGAAGCACTGGCCGACTCGAGCTTGTATGAATCGTTGACCACCAGCCTGTCCGGCAGCGGTGTCACTGCAGCCACCACCAGCAAAGCCGAAGCCGGCACCTACAAACTGGAAGTCACCCAACTGGCCCAGGCCCAAAGCCTGAGCACCGACGGCGTCACCAGCAAGACCACCGCCCTGGGCACCGGCACCCTGACCCTGCAAGTGGGCACGGCGGACGCGGTCTCGATCACCCTGGACAGCAGCAACAACACGCTTGAAGGCATTCGTACCGCCATCAACGCCTCGGGGGCCGGCGTGACCGCCTCGATCGTCAACGATGGCAGCGACACGCCGTACCGCCTGGTGCTGACCTCTGACAGCACCGGCACCGAATCGGCAATGACCGTGACCTACACCGGCACCGACAGCACCGACCAGGCCTCCAGCCTGTTCGGCTACGATGGCAGCAGCAGCAACATGACCCAGACCGTGGAAGCGCTGGACGCCGAGCTGACCCTCAACGGCATCTCGATCACCAGCCAAAGCAACACCGTGGAAGACGCCGTGCAGGGCGTCACGCTGAACCTGTCCGCCACCGGCAGCTCGCAGACCCTGACGATTTCCCAGGACACCGACGCGATCTACGACGCGATCTCCACATTCGTCACCGCCTACAACAGCTACGTTTCCAGCGTGGATACCCTCACCGCCTACAACGCGGATTCCGACACCGCGGGCGAGTTGCTGGGCGACTCGACCACCCGCCGCATCAGCACGGAATTGAGCAGCGACCTGTACACCGCCATTGGCAGCGGCACCTTCAGCTATCTGTCGCAATTGGGCATTTCCCTGGACGTCGATGGCACCCTGCAAATCGACGAAGACACCCTGACCAGCGCCATCACCGACAACATCGACGCCGTGTCGGAGTTCTTTATCGGTACCGACGGCACCTCCGGCTTCATTGGCCAAATGACGGATGACCTCGACAACTACCTGGACGAAGACAACGGCCTGATCGTCGCCAGGACCGACAGCCTGGAATCCAAACTGGAGCAACTTGAAGAGCGCTATGCCGAAAAGCAGGCGCTGATCGACTCCGAGATGGCGCGCTGGACCGACGAGTTCACCCAGCTCGACACCCTGATCTCGTCGCTCAACTCCACGTCTGATTACCTGACGACCCAGTTCGACGCACTTAACAGCGACGATTGACGACCACACCTGGAGCAAATCAGATGAGTTCCCTTCGAGACGCGAATGCCTACGCCAAGGTTGGCGTAGAAAGCGGCATTTTGGCGGCCTCCCCTCACCAAAGAATCGTGATGCTCTTCGACAGCTACCAGGCGTCGATTCGTATCGCGCGCCTGCATATGCAGGCCGGCCATATCGCCGAAAAAGGCAAGGCCATCACCAAGGCAATCAATATCGTCAGCCAGGGTTTACGCGCTTCGCTGGACCTTGAACAAGGAGGTGACATCGCTGTGCAACTCGACCAACTCTATGACTACGTGGTTCGTGTGCTGCTTCACGCAAACCTGAACAATGATGACACCGCACTGACCACGGCCGCCACGTTGCTGGAAAACGTCTCCGCCGCCTGGCTGGCCATCGGTTCGCACATCGAGGAAGAGCGGTAGACATGATGCAAGCACAACTGATCGCCGCTTACGAACAACTGCTCGAACAATCCCAACGCCTGCTCGAATACGCCAAAAAAGCCGATTGGGATAGTATCTTCGCGTTGAAGTCCCAGGGGCTGATCGACGCCGCTTACTTACGCCGCGCACAGGACCAAGTTGATCTTGACGCAAGTGGCAAGCAATACAAGCTTGAACTACTCAGCCAGATCCTGGCGTTGGAAGAGCAAGTAAATTGGTTTTTGCATGCGCGACAAAATGACTTGGGCGAGCTGATGCAGATCAACCGCAAGAAGAGCAATCTGAACACGGCTTACCGAGCCTCATCCAATCAAGTGATTCCAATAAGCCATTATTTGTATCGAAAAAAATAACAACCACTTACACGCTGCACCTACGCGAGACACATAAGTATGAAAGCATCGATTATTTAACGTAAAGCGCTTAAAACAGACAAGAAATAACATTCCTCAGTCTGTTATCGTACAAACTACTTGATACTTTAGAAAAATTAAAAAAATTCGGTATTCACGGCCTTTGAGCAGATGGCCGGGAGCATGGATAACCGAGTAACGCTACAACCAGGCACTCGTTGTACAACTATAAAAGCCTGACTTTAGTACTTGTCGATTTGCAGCACTGTCTGCCAGAGGTCGCACCATTAGGTGTGCCGAACTGTAGTACCCAACGGGAGGGGTAGAAAGTTGCCAAATACCAACACTGAGCTTGAAGACATCCAGGACCTGAATCTTTCGTATTTATTACTGGCCCAAAACCTATTGCGCAAAGACCGTGAGATCGCGATTTTTCGCCTGAAACTCAGCGAACAAATGGCTGACCTGCTGACCAAACTCAGCAGCAAGCAAATGACCCAACTGGCGCGAGTCAACCAGTTGATTTGTCGCCCGGTGTTCGAAGAGACCGATCGGCTATCCAGGGTGCTGGGTAACGCGCGCGAACTGGGCATGGTGGAGATTCATTCCGCACTGCTAATGGCCGCCGCTGACCGCACGGGCGATTTGCGCATCGGGGAAGGCTGATCCATGTCAGACAAAAGCCTGGTCACCGAAATGCAGCAAGTGCAACTGGCAATCGAACTGATTGAACTGGGCGCACGACTGCAGGTGCTGGAAACGGAAACGTCGCTGAGCCGAGGTCGATTGATCCGTCTCTACAAGGAAGTGCGCGGCGCCTCACCCCCCAAAGGCATGTTGCCCTTCTCCACCGACTGGTTCGTGACATGGCTGCCGAACATTCACTCGTCGCTGTTCTACGGCATCTATCGCAGCCTGATGGAAATCGGTGGGCACCGCATCGATGCCTTCGTCAAAGCCTATCGCCTGTACCTGGAACAGGTGGGCGACCAGGAAGGAGAGCTGGTGCTAGGGCTTACCCGCGCCTGGACCCTGGTGCGTTTTTTTGAAAGCGACATGCTTGAACTGATCCGTTGCTCGTGCTGCTCCGGCGAATTCGTTGCCCATTCACACGCACCGGCGCAGCAGTATGTGTGTGGAATTTGCCAGCCGCCTTCGCGGGCGGGCAAGACCTTGAAGCGCAGGGATATCGACGCACAACTGCTGATACGCAAGGCTTAAGTCGAACCGGTCCAAATATGGGAGGGGACTTGCTCCCGATGAAGGCGTGTCAGTCAGTCATTTTTTGGCTGATCCACCCCCATCGGGGGCAAGCCCCCTCCCACATTTGATCCGGTTGTTCTTTAGCGGTACTTGAACAGGGGTCCTGCCCTTCATGCACCACCGGGTCGACAACCTGCCCAGCCCTTGAGCTGTAAACCCAATCCAATGTGGGAGGGGCTTGCCCCCGATGAGGGCGTGTCAGTCAGTCATTTTTTGGCTGATCCACCCCCATCGGGAGCAAGCCCCCTCCCACATTTAATCTGTGGCGTTTTCAATTTCATCGTCTGCAAAAAACCCCTCAATTCGTCCCTCGCCGTTGCCGATATTCAGCAAGTCATCCATTGCTTGAATCTAAGGAACGACCACGTGCTCATCGTATCCGGGCTTATCGTTGTACTGTTATCGGTGTTCGGTGGCTTTGTCCTGTCCGGTGGCGCCCTTGGCCCGCTGTATCAACCCACCGAGTTGCTGATGATTGCCGGGGCCGGCGTCGGTGCGTTCATTGCCGCCAATAACGGCAAGGCCATCAGGGCCACGCTCAGCGCCGTGTCACGTTTCAAGCGCAGCGCCAAATACGACAAAACCTTGTACCTGGAGTTGATGGCCATGCTCTATGCCTTGCTGAGCAAGGCCCGCCGCGAAGGCATGCTCGCCCTGGAACGGGATGTCGAAGAACCCGCGCAAAGCCCGATTTTCGCCCAATACCCACGGCTGATAGCTGACCCGCTGATCATCCTGTTCATCACCGATTACCTGCGCCTGCTGATCAGCAGCGCCATGCAGGCCCATGAACTTGACGAGCTGATGCTGCACGAGATCGAAGGCTTCGAACACGAAGCCCACTTGCCTGCCGATGCCCTCTACAAAGTCAGCGACGCCCTACCGGCCTTCGGCATCGTCGCGGCGGTGATGGGCGTGGTCAAAGCCTTGAGCTCGGTGAACGTCGGGCCGGACTTGATGGGCCAGATGATCGCCCATGCACTGGTCGGCACTTTCCTTGGCATTTACCTGGCCTATGGGCTGGTCGCACCGCTGGCCAGCCGTATCGACCGGCAGGCCGCCGAGTCCGCCAAGATGCTGCAATGCATCCGCGTGACACTGCTGGCCAGCGTGCAAGGCATGCCGCCGCAGTTGGCCGTGGAGTTCGGCCGCAAGGCGCTGCACACCAGCGAACGCCCTGGCGCCCTCGAGCTGGAAACCTATGTGCGGGGTGGCAGCGGCCAACCGGGAGTCGACTGAGCATGAGCGATCGACCGATCATCATCCGGCGCAAAAAAGCCGCCCGGCACGCCCACCATGGCGGCGCCTGGAAGATTGCCTTCGCCGACTTCATGACCGCCCTGATGGCGCTGTTCCTGGTGCTGTGGGTGCTGTCCAACGCCAGCAAAAACGACAAGGACGCAATTGCCGAGTACTTCAGCACGCCGCTGCTGGTGGCCATGAGCAAAGGCGATCGCAGCTCATCCAGCACCAGCGCGATCCCCGGCGGCGGGCCTGACCAACGCTTCTCCGAAGGCGAGCGCGCGCGCCAGACCACACGCCCTTCGCGTCTTTCCGGGGATGAACGGCGTCACTTGGAATCCCTCAAGCAGCGGCTGGACAATGCAGTGGATCGCGACCCGCAATTGCGTGAACTCAAGCAGCAAATCGCAATAGAACTGAGCCCCGAAGGTCTGCGCGTGCAGTTGCTGGATACCGACAAACGCCCGATGTTCGAGCTGGGCAGTGCCAACGTCGCGCCGTACCTGAGCAAGCTGCTCAAGACGTTCGCCCCGGTGCTCAACGAATTGCCCAACCGCATTCAAATCAGCGGGCATACCGATAGCCACCCCTATCCCGGCGGCGATGCCGGCTACAACAATTGGGACCTGTCCGCCGACCGCGCCAAGGCCTCGCGCCAGGAACTGGTGACCGGTGGCCTGGATTCCAACAAGCTGCTGCGCGTTTCCGGCATGGCCGACCGCATCCGCTTCCACGGCGCAGGCCCTTATGACGCCGCCAATCGCCGCATCGAAATCACCGTACTCGACAACCGTGTGGCCGAGCGCATTCTGTCCCAGGATGAATACGGTCCGGCGGAACCATCCGCCCATTAGCGCGCGATTGTGCCGGGTGTTCGTGCGATCGGCGGCCGGGACGCCTGCGCACAATAGCGGCTTTGACAGGTCGCGCAGGTTGCCGCAGGCGCCCGGAGAGCCATGGCCGAGACCAGCAGAGAAGACAAGACCGAAGCGGCAACGCCGCGACGGATCGAAAAGGCCCGCGAAGAAGGCCAGGTTGCACGTTCCCGTGAAATGAACACCTTTGTCATGCTGCTGGCCGGTATTGGCGGGCTGTGGCTGATGGGCGGCACCCTCTATGACAACCTTGGCCAGGTGATGGAACAAGCGTTGCTGTTTGACCGCGCACAGCTGTTCGACACCGCGCGCATGCTCAGTACGCTGTGGACATTGAGCCAGATCGCGCTGCTGACGTTGGCCCCGTTCTTCGCCCTGACGACCTTCGCCGCGCTCGCCGCGCCGGCCCTGCTGGGTGGGCTGGTGATCACCCTGAAGGCCGTGCGCCCGCAGTTTTCCCGGGTCAACCCCATGAGCGGGCTGGCGCGCTTGTTCTCAGTGCAGGTGCTGGTGGAGTTGGCGAAGGCCATCGCCAAGGCCAGCCTGATCGGCACGGTGATCTACTTCTTTCTGCGCAGCCATATCGAGCAGTTGCTCAACTTGCCGCACATGCCCGCGCCAAAAGCCCTGGCCACCCTGCTGAGCCTGACCGCCAGCGCCTGCACGATGTGTGTCGCGGCACTGATTATCGTGGTGGGCATGGACGTGCCCTACCAATTATGGACTTACGCCAAGAACCTGCGCATGTCCAAGGAAGAGCAGCGCCAGGAACACAAGAACGCCGACGGCGACCCGCATATCAAGGCGAAGATTCGCCAGATGCAACAGGCCCGCGCGCGTCGCCGCATGATGAGCAAGGTGCCCAAGGCCGACGTGATCGTCACCAACCCCAGCCACTTCGCGGTGGCCTTGTCGTACCAGAAAGAAAAGAACGGCGCTCCCCGCGTGGTGGCCAAGGGCGCGGATGACGTGGCGCTGCGCATTCGCGAGATCGCCGCAGAACATCATCTGCCGATGCTGGAAGCACCGCCGCTGGCGCGGGCCCTGTATTTCCACGTCGACCTGGACCGCGAAATTCCCATCGAGCTGTACACCGTGGTCGCTGAAGTGGTGGCCTGGGCCATTCGCCTCAAGCGTGTCAGCGAACACGGCGGCGACCTGCCGCCGACCCCGGTGAACCTGACTGTACCGCCGGGCATGGACCAGCGTGGTCCGCGTACCCCGAAACCTGAGGATGACCCGAACGCATGAAAGGCATGACCGATTTATTCGGCCCCGACTCCTGGCTGGCCAACACCGACCTCAAGATCATGACCGGCCCGGTGCTGATCGTGCTCATCCTGTCGATGATGATCCTGCCGCTGCCCACGTTCATCCTCGACCTGCTGTTCACCTTCAATATCGCCCTGGCGATCATGGTGCTGATGGTCAGCATGCTGACGGAAAAGCCCTTGGATTTCTCGGCGTTTCCCTCGGTGCTGCTGTTCACCACCTTGCTGCGTCTGTCGCTGAACGTGGCGTCCACGCGGGTGATTCTGATGGAAGGCCACACCGGTCCAGACGCGGCCGGCAAGGTGATCGAGGCCTTCGGCGAATTCCTGGTGGGCGGCAACTTCGCCGTGGGCCTGGCGCTGTTCCTGATCCTGGTGACCATCAATTTCATGGTGATCACCAAAGGTGCCGGGCGTATCGCCGAAGTCGGCGCGCGCTTCACCCTCGACTCGATGCCCGGCAAGCAGATGGCGATCGACGCCGACCTCAACGCCGGCTTGATCGGCGAACCGCAAGCCCGCCAGCGGCGCAAGGAAGTCGCCCAGGAAGCTGACTTCTTCGGTTCCATGGACGGCGCCAGCAAGTTCGTGCGCGGTGACGCCGTGGCCGGGCTGGTGATCATGGGCGTGTGCATCATCGGTGGCCTGGCCATCGGTATTCTGCAGCACGGCATGGCCTTCTCCGACGCCGCCCACACCTACACCATGCTGACCATCGGCGACGGTCTGGTGGCGCAGATTCCCGGCCTGGTGATTTCGATTGCCGCCGGTGTCACGGTGTCGCGCGTGAACACTGAACAGGACGTTGGCCAACAGATGATGGGCCAACTGTTCAGCCGCCCGAAAGTGCTGATGATGACCGCCGGCGTGATGGGCCTGCTCGGGCTGGTACCGGGCATGCCCAACCTGGTGTTCCTGATCCTTACCGGGCTGCTGGCAGGGTTGGGCTGGTGGTTCTCCAAGCAGGAGGAACTGGCCCCGGAAGGCTCTCCGGTGCAGACCCTGCTGCCCAAATCGGCCTCGCAAAGCAGCGAAGCCTCCTGGGACGATGTGCAGTTGGTCGACACCCTGAGCCTGCGCGTCGGCCATCGCCTGATCCAGTTGGTGGATGCGCGCCAGCAAGGCGAGCTGATCACCCGGATCAAAAGCCTGCGCAAAAAATTCGCCCAGGACGTGGGTTTCCTGCCGCCGGTGGTGCATGTACGCGACAAGTTGGAACTGGCCGCCAACACTTACATCATCAGCCTCAAGGGCGTGGAAATCGGCCGCGGCGAAGTGTTCCCTGGCAAGTGGCTGGCGATCAACCCCGGCAAGGTCACCCATGAGTTGGAAGGCACAGCGGCGGTGGACCCGGCGTTCGGGCTGCCGGCGATCTGGATCGAACCGAACCTGCGCGAACACGGGCAGATCTATGGCTACACCGTGGTCGACGCCAGCACCGTGACCGCCACCCACCTCAACCACCTGCTGCATCAGCACGCCAGGGACATGCTTGGCCGTGGCGAAGTGCAGAAGCTGCTGGACAAACTCGGTCCCGACAGCAAAGGCCTGGTCGACGAAGTGGTGCCCAAGCTGGTGTCGCTGACGGTGTTGCAGCGTGTGCTACAGAACCTGCTGGAAGAAAACGTCTCGATCCGCGACATGCGCACCATCCTCGATGCCCTGGCTGAACACGGTGGCGTGCAACAACCACCGGATGTGCAGGAACTGACGGCGGTAGTGCGCGTGGCCTTGGGACGCTCCATCGTCAATCAGCTATTTGGCAACAAAACCGAACTGAAAGTGATCGGCCTGGACTTCAACCTGGAGCAGGTATTGATGCAGGCGGTGGGCAATGGCGGCGCGCTGGAGCCGAGCCTGGCGGACAACCTGATGCAGCAAACCACCCTGACCCTCAAGCGCCAGGAAAACAGTAGCGAGCCGCCGGTGCTGGTGGTGCCCAACAAGCTGCGCCCGGTGCTGTCGCGCTTCCTGCGCCGGCGCCTGCGCCAGCTCACGGTGATTGCCCTGAGCGAAATACCCGACGACCGCACCCTGCGCATGACTAACGTGATCGGAGGCAAACCCAAGTGAGCACTCAACGATTTATCGGCGCCAACAGCCGCGAAGCCATGAACCAAGTGCGCCTGGCCCTGGGTGAAGACGCGTTGATCCTGTCGAGCCGTATGACCGATGCCGGCGTGGAAATCCTGGCGCTGGCCGAAGAGCTGCCCGCGCCGGCCACTGCGGATTTCGCCGCGTTGAGTGAACGCCTGCTGAGTGAAATTCAGGCTATGCGCCAGTTGATCGATAGCCGGGGGAAACCCTCGCCCTTGCTCAAGTGGCTGCTCGATGCCGGCTTCAGCGCCAGCCTCAGCCAGGAGTTGCTGGGCCACAGCCCGCCGCCATTGCCCGATGCCACACCGGCACGGCTCAAGACCTGGCTGATGCAACGGCTGGACAGCCAACTGAACCAACTGGCCGATGAAGCCGAGTTATTCAACGAGCCCACCGTCATTGCCCTGGTCGGCCCCACCGGCGTGGGCAAAACCACCACCACCGCCAAGCTGGCGGCGCGTTATGTCATGCGCCATGGCCCAGGCCAGGTGGCATTGGTCAGCACCGACAGCTTTCGGATCGGTGCCCACGAACAACTGCGCATTTATGCGCAACTGCTGGGGGTCGAGCTGCACACCCTGGAGCCTGGTGCGCCGCTTGGCCCGCTGCTGGGCAGGCTGGCCGACAAGTGCCTGGTGCTCATCGACACCGTCGGCATGAGCCAGCGCGACGGACGCCTGGTGACGCAAATCCATCAACTGGGCAGCAGTGGTCGGGCGGTGCGCCTTATGCTGGTGCTCAACGCCGCCAGCCATGGCGATACCCTCGATGAAGTGCTGCACACCTACCGCGAAGCCGCACACGCCGCCGGTTGCCGCCTGGACGACTGCATCATCAGCAAGTGCGATGAGGCTGCGCGGCTTGGACCGGTACTGGATACGTTGATTCGACACGACTTGCGGCTGAACTATTTGTCGACGGGCCAGCAAGTGCCGGAAGACCTGCAATTGCCCGGCACTTCGAACTTTTTGCAGCAAGCGCTGGATACGTCCCGGCCTTCGCGGTTTGCCTCGGCCCCCGGCACGTCGACGAGCCAACGCTTGAATGCGCTGGTGCGCGGGTTGATGGGGCAGCGCAAGGCGATGTTGGCGTTGCGCGACAGCCTGATCGCGCACGTCGACGGCTTCGGCCCGTTGCTCGACGCCTGGCCGTTGATGGCGTTACCGGCGGCGCAGCAACCTGCGCGCTGGGACGCGTTTATCAACGCGCAAAAACCGTGCGCGCCCGTTGCAGCGGCGTGGGTCACCGCGACCCAGAGCAGCCAACGCGTGGTGTATCGAGGTGAACGCCAACGCCTGGGCGACCTGGCCGGGCACGCTGAAGCCTTCGGCATCCGCGAGTTGCGCTACCGCAACCGCACTGCGCGACTGACCTTAAGCCATCTGCCGGTGGTGCTCAAAAGTGCCCCCGCGCGCGCCTGGTTCGGCACCTTGCAAGACAGCCACAGCGGCCAACACTTGGGCCAACGCTGCTGGCTGAGCGTGGAATCGCAAGGATTGAAGGAACAGGCCGCCAACCTCCTGCTGCAGTTGAAGCACGATGAACTGGCCAGCCTGACTGCACGCGGCAAGACGCAGTTACTCGCCATGTATCCGCACCTGCACTCCGAACTGCGCCTGTACCTGGCCGCCGGGCTTGCCGCCAGCGCGATGCGCCTGGCCAACGCCAGTGACGATTGGGCTTTCCAGGCCCGCACGCAACTGCTTGGCCTGCTGCCGAAAAAAACCAGGGGCCATACCGGTGAAATCCTCGAAGGCTTGCTGCACTTGTCCGCCGTCACAGGCAGCCTCTGACCATGCACGACCAGGCCACCGGCCTGCGCCACTGGGCCAGGCAACAACAGGCCCCCGTGGTGGATCGCACCCTGATGCTATTCGGCGCGGCACAAGCGACCGTCCAGGCGCACAACACTCTGGAGCGCTGGCACCGCCAAGGTCATCGCTGGGTCGGCAACCCCGCGCGCTGGCGCGTTCAGGCTGTGGATAACTATCACCGCGATCTGCCCGAGCGCTGGGGCGTGTGGGTCGACAGCGACCTGGGCGCCTTCCGCCGCACGTTCAACGCGTTGAGCCAGTTACGCGAACAGGGCGGCCCCGCGCAGGTATTGGCGCTGCACACCGGTTTTTCCCAGCAGGGCCTGCTGAACAATTTGCGCGAGGCTGCGCAGCGGTATCTGGGGATGCGGTTGTTGTTGATCGATGAGACTCGCAAATCCTGAGAACACCGCAGCAGCATTGTCCTGCCGAGCACATTTCATTGTGCTCACCGTGGGCTAAGCAGCGAATACATCACCAGGCACACACCTGTTCCGCGCTTAAGCGGCCAGGGCCAGCGGTAATAATCCCGTGGATTTTCTGTCTTTCGCAGGCGCGCACGATGTATACGGCACAGGGCAAGATTAACCAGCAGGAAGTGCTCCAGCAGTACCTCCCGATGGTCCGGCGCCAGGCACTGGGGTTGAAGACCCGGCTGCCTTCCAATATTGAACTGGACGATTTGATTCAAGCCGGCAGCATCGGTCTGCTCGATGCCATGACGCGGTATGACTTGAGCGTCGGCGCGACGTTCGCCACCTTCGCTTCGCAACGTATTCGCGGGGCGATGATTGACGAACTGCGCACCCGCGACTGGGTGCCCCGCAGCGTGCGCCGCAACGCACGGGCCGTGGAAGACGCCATGCATCGCGTGGAACAGAACCTGGGGCGTCCGGCCCGGGAACGGGAAGTGGCGTCGGCCATGGGCCTCACGCTGGAGCAATACCAGAAGGTGCTCGATGACACGAACGGCAGCCAGATGCTGCCCTTTGACGACGTGGATGAAGAGCACTGCGAAGACGCCAGTTCGCGGCTGCGCACGCCCTTCGCCGAACTGATCAACGACCGCAACCGTGCCAACCTCACTCGGGCCATCGACGCTCTGCCTGCGCGCGAACGCCTGCTGCTCGCGCTGTGTCACCATGAAAAGCTCAACCTGCGCGAGATTGGCGTGGTGCTGGAAGTGAGCGAATCGCGTGTGTGCCAATTGCATGCCCAGGCCATTGCCCGGCTGCAGGCCAGAATGAAGGAATAAACCGCGCGCGCGGTGGTGGCGAGGGAGCCCCTGCCCTCGCCACACATTACCTCACCCCTCGGCGTACGCCACCTCGTTATAGCTTGCGATAAGCCAGGTCAACTGTGCACGCGGCAGGTGCGTCATCGGCTGTAGATCGAACCGTGCCATACGCCCGACAAACTCGGTAGGCGCCAACAGCCGTTCGATCACATGGTAGTGCGGGCGGTCCAGGTAGTCGTCGAACAACACGATGATCGGCTTGGTCGCCCGCAAGTAAGCGGTGACAAAGCAGGCGATGCGGAAACGCCCATCGATCAGAATCACATCGGGCTGTTCGAAGAATGGCTCATCCCAGACCTTCAGCGGGTAAGTGTGGAACTTCTTCCAGTGTCGGGCGTTCTTCGGCCGCGCCCACTTACCGGTCTCGCCTACATCCACCGCGTAAATCCGCGGCCGCGAGGGCAGCGTGGCATTGGCAATCCAGGCTTGCATGTCCTCGGCCCAGCGGGCGTCATTCTCCACAGAGATCACGGTTTTGTCCGGCATGCTGGCGGCCAGTAGGGTGGAACCCCCGCTGCCGTATTCGAGGATCACTGAAGCCTGGGTATAGAGCGTCTTCACATAGGCGGCCACTTCTGCCGGAAAGGTTACTTGGGGCGCCTGCATCGGTGCCCGGGGCAGTTCGAGCGGTTGCGGCATGGCGCTCGGGTTCTGGCAGTGCTTGAGGTACTGCGCGGCCAGGTCGCTATCGATGGTGTTGAGCAGTTGCGTCGCCATATCAAAGGCGGCGTAGACCGTGTGCAGCACAAAGGCCAGCTTCAGGCGCTGGTTATCGGACAGTGCTGCCATCCGCGCCGCATCCGGCAAAAACAGCGCATCGGCACACACCAGGTGGGAAGCACGCAATTGATCCAGGCTTTGCCCTTCGGCCGGATGGCTGATGTGCTGCAGGTTATTGAGCCGGTAAAAACTGAACCCGCGCCGAGCCAGGCACCGGCTGATCAAGCCAACATCAGCCTGCTGATCATGCGTCGGCGCGAAGTTGACCCGCGCTTGCACCAACAATGTATCGGCGAGGGTGCGTTGGCCATGTTCGATCACGGCCAGGCTATCGTTGAGGTTGTCGAGCAACAGCCAGTCCACCGACGGCAAGCCGTTGATCGCATCCAGCTTGAGCGTGGGCACCGCCAGTTTGGCCAGTACTGCGGACGCCGCCAGCGGTGCCAGCGTGGCGCTCATGGCCGGATCGAGGCAGGCGTAAAGCGTGGTGGGCTGACCATTGCCCAGCGCCGCATGGGGGTAGTAATGCAACTCACCCAATTGCGCCAGTTGTCGGGCGTTGTCGATACGACTGGCGGGGTCAAAGGCCACCGTGGAAAACGCCGCCATTTTTTGCAGCGCGACAAACTGCGCCGATGCGATCAGCGTGCTGCCGTGGTCCAGAGTCACCACCTTGCCCTGGAACTTGAAGCCAAAGCCCTCGTCCCTGGCCGGCGCCACCGGATGCTGAAGCACCACGCTTGCGGCCTCCCCCTCAAACCTGGCCAGCCCTTGCGGGTTCAACGTCAGGGCGGCAGCCGGCTTGCCCTCGCAGTAGCGCTGCCAAATGGCACGCATGGCGGTGCCAAAGTGGTTGGCGAAACGCTGGCCGTCACACACCGGCGAGCCCATCAGCACCTCGCGCAGATGGCTGCGGATGCGCATCAGGCTGTCCAGGTCACTGCCCAACTCGATGACACGCTGCTGGTATTGCGCCCAACTATGCACCACCAACTCCGGCAGGCCGGTGTTGACCAAATGGGTGGCCGAGTGGCGCCCGGCGAAGGTCGGCCCGGGGAAGGTGACCACCGGTACGCCCATCAACAAGGCTTCGCAGGTGGTAAGGCCGCCGGAATAGGGCCAAGGGTCCAGCGCGATATCGATGCGGCTGTAGGTTTCCAGCAGGGTCTTGTGCCCCACCGGCCCTTCGATCAGCACCCGCTCATGGGCGATGCCGTGGGCAGCCATAACGCCGTGCACATGGGCGCGCAACTCGGCGTTGCCGAAGGCGCCCCCCTTGAGCAGCAAGCGCGAACCAGGTGTAGCGCGCATCAACTCGGCCCAGCGTGCCAGCAGCACATCGTTGACCTTGGTCGGGTTATTGAAGCAGCCGTAGGTGACAAAACCATTGGTCAACGCCGGCAGGGGCTTGATGTCCGGCGTGTAGGGCGGCGGGTCGTAGCAAATGTAGTCGTCGGGCAGGCGGATGAGCTTTTCGGTGTAGAACGCGTCCTCGCCCTCCGGTGACTCGATGCGGTCGGTGAGCAGGTAATCGATGGCGTCCAGCCCGGTGGTGTTGATCAAGCCACCGACCCATTTCACCAGCAAGGGCGCCGGCTGCAGCGCCATGGTGCGCATGCGGTTGCCGGCGTTATGACCACAGAGGTCAATCAGGATATCGATGCGGTCATCGCGGATGCGCTGGGCCAACGTGAGGTCGTCCATATGCTTGATCGCCAGCCATTGCTGCACCGACGCCTGGATGCGCCGGGTCAGGTGGTCGCACACCTGACTGGTGCTGTAGGCGAACAACTGGAACTGATGACGCGGCAGTTTTTCCAGCACGCCCACGATCATATTGCCCACCGGGTGCTGGCGCAGGCCGTCGGATACCAGGCCGATACGCAAGCAACGGTCGGGGGCGCGGTCGAGCACTTCGGGGCGCGGCGGCACGGCTTTGGGGCCGAAGCGCGATTGCCATTCCTTGCACACATCAAAGATAAAGTCGCGGCTGCGCTCGGGGTCGTAGTGCAGCGAGGTCAGGCGGTTGGAGTAAGGCAGCACGTCCTTGCGCTTGGCCAGCGTCACGGCCTTTTGGTAATAGGTGTCGGCCGTGGCCAGTTGACCGATGTCCTTGTACAGGTTGGCCGCATTGTTCCAGTGGCTGTAATCCCCAGGTTCGCGTTCGATCAGCTTGTCGAACACGACGATGGCTTCGCCGTGGCGTTCCAGGCGATTGAGGATCAAGCCTTTGCGCGAGAGCATATGACAGTCATGGGGCGCCAACGCCAGTGCCTGATCGATATGCGACAGGGCTTTGGCGAACTGACCTTTTTCGAAATACAGCGTGGCCAGGCGATGATGCCCGGCGGCAAAATCCGGGTTGATGCCCAGCGCCTTGAGGACAAGTGCAAGGGCGCGATCCGCCTGGCCGAGCTTTTGCGCGGCCTTGGCCACCAGCTCCAATGCCTGAGGCTCATTGGGCAGCAACTGCAAGGCGTGCTCGAAACTGCTCAGCGCTTGCTCGGGGTCACTGTGCAGTTGCTGATGGCCCAAGTCTTTCCACACCTTTGGGTCATGGGGGCGTTGCTCGCTGCGCCGTCGCGCCTGGGCAAGCGTAGGGGCAGCAGGATGGCTGAGCGAGCCGGGGCGCGGAGATCTGGGCATTCAGGAGCAGCCTTGTGCAGAGAGATTCTGGGCGAAATGCTATCGCGCCACCCTCCCCGCCAAAGCCCGGATAAACCCACCTCAATGCCGCGATTACCAAAGATTGTGCGGCTAACACGCACAAAAAAGGGGCTCAGCGTGAGCTGGCCCCTTCGTACCGCGCTGTTGCGATTATTGCAGCAGCGACAGCATTTGCTCCGGCATGGAGTTGGCTTGGGCCAATACCGACGTACCTGCCTGTTGCAGGATCTGGGCGCTGGTCATGGCTGACACTTCGGTGGCGTAGTCCACGTCCTGGATACCCGAACGGGCGGAGGTCAGGTTGGTGGTGGTGGTGGAAATGTTGGTGATCGCCGAGTCGAAACGGTTTTGCACCGCACCCAGGTCCGAACGCATCGAGTCCACCGTGTTCAGGGCGTTGTCGAGGGTGGTCAGGGTGCTGGTGGACTTCTTGGTCACCTCATTCTCGGTGTCGATGCTGACGCTGGCCGTGGTGGTGGTGCCGCTGGTGGTCAGGGTCACTTCCGCCGCGTAGGTCTTGCCGCCCACGGTCAGGAAGTAGTCGCCGTCGGCGTCAGTGGACAGCGTGCCGCCGCTGACGGTGGTACCCGACTTGTCGACATAGCTGGTGTTGGTCGACGTAATCGCGGTGCCCGAGGAATCCGACAGGGTGCTGGCGGTCAGGGTGGTGTCGTAGCCGTTCACGTTGAAGCTGCTCAGGCCCAGGGTGTCGGCATTGATTTCGCTGAGCTTGATGTCGATGGTTTCGCCATCGTTGGCGCCGACCTGGATGGTGATGGTCTGGTCTTTGGACAGCACGTCCACGCCGTTGAACGCGGTTTGCGAGGAGATACGGTCGATCTCGTCCAGACGCTGGGTGATCTCGTCCTGAATCGATTGCAGGTCGGACTGGGAGTTGGTGCCGTTGGACGCTTGCACCGACAGCTCACGGATGCGCTGCAGGTTGTCGTTCACCTGGTCCAGCGCGCCTTCGGTGGTCTGCGCCAGGGAGATGCCGTCGCTGGCGTTACTGCTCGCCTGCGACAGGCCGGTGATCTGCGAGGTCATGCGGTTGGCAATCGCCTGGCCTGCGGCGTCATCGGAGGCGCTGTTGATTTTCAGGCCCGACGACAGTCGTTCGATCGAGGTGCTCAGGCTGTTCTCCGAGGAGTTCAGGTTTTGTTGAGCGATCATGGACGTGATGTTGGTATTGATAACTGACATGGTGCAGTTCCTTTTCGTGGGTGAGCCGCTTGGGACAGATTCAGGGCCCGGCGTCGATGCAATCACCGCCGTTGCCGTACAGACAAACCGAACATCGGCGATCCGATCAGCCGTCTTTAGGCAGCCCGCAAAAAAATTTGCGCAGCCGTCCGATTTCGCCACGCAAAGTGCCTGTATTAGCCGATTTGAATCAGCACCCACCGCGCTATAAAGCCTGCCTTGGCCCACAACAGGAGTGCTGCATGAACCCCTCAACCCTGATCGGCATGCTCGCCAGCGTGCTACTGCTGACGGTGCTGCTCATGTTCAGCGCGCAACAACCCGGCTTGTTCATTGACCTGCCGGCCCTGGGCATTGTGGTGGTCGGCACCTTTGCCGCGACCTTCATCAGCTACCCGCTGCGCGAAGTGCTGCGCATCTTCAGCCTGATCAAGACCGTGGTGCGTCACGAGCGCGAATACACCCAAGAAGACATCGACGAACTGGTGAGCCTGTCGCGCCTGTGGATCGACGGCGACCTGCGCGCAGTGGAGGACGTCCTCGACCGGGTGAAGAACCCCTTCCTGCGCTCCGGCGTGCAACTGGTGATCGACAAGACACCACTGGACGACATCCTCGACCTGCTGCAGTGGCGCATCGCGCGGCTGCGTGCCAAGGAACATGCCGAGGCCCAGCTGTTTCGGGTCATGGCCAGCTATGCGCCGGCCTTCGGCATGCTCGGTACCCTGGTGGGGCTGGTGAACTTGATGTTCGTGCTGGGCGACGGCGACATGGTGACCATCGGCAGGCAAATGGCCGTGGGCCTGATGACCACGCTCTACGGCGTGTTGCTGGCCAACCTGCTGTGCAAACCGGTGGCGGTGAAACTGGAACGCCGCACCGAACAGCGCGTGGTGGTGATGAACATGGTGCTGCAAGGCGTGGCGATGATGGCCAACAAACGCAGCCCAGGGCTGATGCGTGAAACGTTGAAGTCGTTCGTGGCCCATTACCAGAACGACTTGCGCGACGAACCGTTGCGCCCGGCGCGCGCCCTGATTGCGCTGAAGTGGAAAACACGGGCATGAGGGCTGTCACCCGCAACCAGGCTGCCGCGATCGCCAGCGGCACGCCGCCCGTAGAAGACCCAGGTGGCGAAACCTGGATGATGACCTACCTGGACATGATGACCCTGCTGCTGGTGGTGACCATGGCCATGCTGGCGTTGGCCGGCAAGAGCCATGAGCTTGCGCGGCACAGTGCCAAGTTCAATGTAGCCCCCGTTTTTAGCGCAAAAAGCCTGACCTCGCTGGACCCGCCGGGGGCGTTGTTGCGGGTGCATCAGGCCCCGGCACCCGCAGTGGAGCCTGAGCCTGAGCCCGCCCCCGTCGCCGTCGCCGTCGTTCAGCCCGAGCCCGAGCCGCCCAAGCCCACGACGCAAGACCTGCTCAACGAACTGCCACTGGACAAGCTGGGCAATGACATCGAAGTGGTCACCAACGACAGCAGTGTGAGCTTTCGGATCAGCAGCGAAATCCTGTTCCCTTCCGGCCAGTCCGACCTCAGCCTGGGCGGCCTCGCCGTGCTGCGCAAGCTGATCCCTGTACTCGATAGCGTGCCGCACAAAATCATCGTCGCCGGCCATACCGACCCCCAAGACATCCGCAACTCGCGCTTCCCCTCCAACTGGGAGCTCTCCGGCGCCCGCGCCGGCAGCGTAGTCCGCTACTTGCAAAGCAACGGCATCCAGCCCAACCGCCTCGCCGCCATCGGCTATGCCGACACCCGTCCCCTGGCCGACAACGCCCTCGCCGAAGGCCGCGCCCGCAACCGCCGCGTGGAACTGATCCTGGAGCGTTGACGCGTGGGTCTTTTTTTTCCGGCGCAGAACAGTGATCATCGCCCTCCCCACCAAAGCCTGAGGAAGCGAGACCATGGAATTGACGCTGGAAGCGGTTGCGCTCTTCGCACTGAAACTGGTGCACGAGACCGTCGGCGGCAGCCCGGTTTTGCGTGACGATCTGGTGATGGACGGGTACGAGCGGGAAGTGTTTGGCTTATTGGTGCGGCGGCGGGATCTGCCTGCGATTCAACTCAAGATCGAGGAGTGTGTCGTACAGGCGCTGGAGACATTGGGCGGCGCCCATACGGTGCTGGGGCGGGAATTGCGGCGGTTGGCGACTGACGTGCAAAACGTCCATCAACTCGATGCACTGCCCGCGCCGCTAACCACCCTCAAGGACTATTTGAAAGACATCCAGTGAATCGGTGATCAGCGTGCCGGCCACCGTCAATAGCGCATGCCCCATTACCGCCGCCCTTCAACCGCCATACGCACGGCCAAGCCCATCAGCACCGAGCCCATCAGCCAGCGCTGCGCCACCTGCCAACCGGGCCGGGTGACGAAGAACACCGCGATCGAGCCCGCCATCATGGCAATCATTGCGTTGACGCCGACGCTAATGAAAATCTGCGTAAAACCCAGCACCAAAGATTGCGTCAACACGCTGCCGTGACCGTTCGGGTCGATGAACTGCGGCAGCAACGACAAGTACATCACCGCGACTTTAGGATTCAGCAGGTTGGTCACAAAGCCCATCATGAACAGCTTGCGCGGGCTGTCCTGGGGCAAGTCCCGCACCTGAAAAGGCGAACGCCCACCCGGCTTGACCGCCTGCCAGGCCAGGTAGACCAGATACAACGCACCGCCGAGTCGCAGCGCGTCGTACGCCAAGGGAACCGCCATGACCAATGCGGTGATACCCAACGCCGCGCACAGCATGTAAACGATAAAACCCAACGCCACCCCGCCCAGGGAAATCAAACCGGCCGTGCGTCCCTGGCAAATCGAGCGGGAAATGAGGTAAATCATGTTGGGCCCGGGCGTCAGCACCATCCCCAGTGAGATCAGGCCATAGGCAAGCCAGTTGGACAGTTCGGGCATAGTGCAGCTCCTGAATGAGGGTGTTGTCGGCGAAAGCCCCTTGGCCAACGTTGTCGTGTCGAGCGCCATGGTAGGGCGTCCGACAGGAGCGCGTTAGATACAGATCTGCGAGCAAAACGTCATACACAGGACAGGCCCATGATCGACTTCACCTCGCGCAAGGTGATCTACACCACCAACGCCATCGAATCGATCAACATGAGCCTGCGTAAAGTGATCAAAACCCGTGCGTCATTTCCAACTGACGCATCCACGTTTGGCCATTTAACCCAATGGCCACGGCTCAACAAATTACGCTTCGACTCCAATAAATAGCTTTAAATCACTGGGGAGAGCCTGACCTATGATTCCTGAAACAAGTGTTATTTGTTCGTCAGTTAACAACCATTCACCGGGGGCCATAGCATTAAGGCTTTTATGACCAAGAGCTTTCAAAATCTGATCGTTAAAAGAACCATCGTAAGCGGATGGCGAACACATCTTTACTTCGCCCTCACATCGATCCGCTTCCAACTGTTATATAAGGCTCCGTCTCGCTAAGAGGTGTGAGTAGGTCGCGGGAGCGATGCGATCATTTGATCAAAGGCCGCCACCGCATATCTTCCATCAAGACTTTTCAAGGTTGGCATTTCTGAAGGAAACCCGAATCGCACTCTGCCGGGAAGCACTTCATCCATAGCTGAGTACCAGGTCAGCAGAGCTTGTTGGAGACGCACGTGTAGCTCGAATCCACTCCGTCGGCGGGTGGTGTCTGCTTTGGCTCGTTCTCGCGCGAGCTGAGGATCTATGCGGCCAACAATGTAACAGTCAGCAAAGCCAATACGTCCTTGTGCGATTGTTTCTCTTGTGGCGTCCAACTCAATTCGCCAGTTGTGTTCGCTCGTCTCGCCGATCTGCCAAAGGCTCCAAATGTAGTGGAGCTTGAGAGGGTCACTGTCACACAACGCCCACGAAGAAATGTCTTCCATGGCCAACGCTTTTTGCCAGCGATCCACGTTTCGCTCTGCCCAAAAAGTTGCTGCTCCGACTGGATCTTTTATCCGATCCGGCTCGTTTTCAAAACGGCCGTTTTCAGGAATGACATGTTGCCCTCCATGCTTAGCGCACCAAGTCGTTTTCCCGCTGGCGCTGATACCTTCAACAACCAAAATCATCGTTATGACTACTCCGTTAATTGCGCCATCCTTGCAAGTCCCAAAGCATCGGGGCTTACGTGGTTTCTGCCGCCACCCACTGATGCGGCAGCAGTTGCCCGATCTCGCTCGCCCGCTGCGTCGGCAGGCGTGTAAGAACGTCCTTCAAATAAGCATACAGATCATGCCCGTTGAGCCGCGCAGATTGGATCAAGCTCATGATCGCCGCCGCCCGTTTTCCGCTGCGTAGCGACCCTGCAAAGAGCCAGTTCTTACGTCCAAGAGCCCATGGCCGGATTTGATTCTCGGCCCAATTATTGTCAATGGGTACGGCTCCGTCGTCGAGGTAGCGCGACAGCGCTGCCCAGCGTTTCTGGCTGTAATCCAGCGCTCTGCTGATAGCCGAACCTTCGGGCACAAGGTCACGCTGGGCGATCATCCAGGCATGCAGCGCAGACATCACCGGCACAGCTTTTTCCTGCCGTATTTGGCGTCGTAAATCCGGCTCCAGGTCGCGGATCTCACTTTCGATTTCGTACAGCAGTTGGATATAGCACAGCGCCTGCTCGGCGATCCGAAACTTGATTTCAGATTTAAACCAAGAGTCCACGGCAGCGGGTAGATGGTCAATTTTGAAAGCGCGCAGTGCTGGCAAAATGGGCCACTCTCCCTATCCTGCATCTGCCCTACATTTTGCCATTTGATCCTTTGGCCAAAAGGCCATGGCCGATTTTCTCGCACGCGAAAATCTGAAGATTTCTCGCGTGCGAGAAAACATCACTCTTTGAATCCGGGTAAACCATTCGCCGCCCGCCATTCCTTGACGGTCTTAGTGAGCCCTTCGGCTGACGTGTCGGCTCCCGGCTCCGGGTGATAGATCAAATCCATACGGCTTGGGTGGCCGATAATTTTATTGAAATGGAACAGAAGTTCATCATCACGATTACCTGTTGGTGCCGCGTCAGCCCTGTAAAGCTCTTCCAAAAACTCGATGAATTCATTTTCCGTGTAATCAGAAAGGCTGTTTTTGATAAATGGATCACTCATGTTGTTCATCCTTAATTTTTGTGCACGTCGATGTGATTTTTCGGCGTGTTAACTCGCAAATTATCGACGTTGTAGACCTCGCCGCCTTCTGAAATTTGCTCAACATGGTGCAGGTCATATGCGAGTCTCATTCCAACAGTGTCTTCGTACAAAGTACGAGGCGCCCGACCAGCAGCCATACGCTCAATATCTTTTGGCGAAAACGGTTCACTTAATTTTGGGTCTCTCGAAACAGCGACCCAAAAGGCTCGCCTGAACGAGTCGAAACTCGAGTACTTCCGGCCACGCAGTGACTCGGCAATGCTGGTCGGGATCGGTGCACCCAGCCCTGACCGAGCATGCTCAAGCCACTCACCTGGTACGTCTTCACCGAGTCCGGTCACAACACTCAGTTCTTTTCGACACACACTCAGCGACAGGTAGATCGGCGCAATCTGGGGATGACTGGAAAACCAGATAATCGCGTCCTGGTAATCCGGTGGATACGCCGGATTAATCAGGATCTGCTCTGTTTTCGGGCCCGGTGGGTACACCCAAACCGCAGGTTTGAGCGTGACGCCCTCAAGCGCCGGAATCCCAAGCACCGCATTGGGATCTGCGGCCGGGGTCCAGCTGATTCCAATACCACCGCCCATATCCGCGACCACTCAGTTTTCGCGGCCGCCGTACATACAAAACATTTCCTGTCCGATCCGAAACTTGATTTCAGATTTAAACCAAGAGCCCACGGCAGCGGGTAGATGGTCAATTTTGAAAGCGCGCAGTGCTGGCAAAATGGGCCACTCTCCCTATCCTGCATCTGCCCTACCAATGAGAGTTTCGGCATTCGTCAAAGCTATGCCCGTACACCGATAAAAAGATCTAGATCCATCGGCAATTGCTCGTTTACTGCAACAGCTATCTCCTGCGCTTGCTCGTCGGTTAGTAACCATTCCCCGTCTGGGCTCTCTTCCAAACTTTTCCAACCAAGAATCCCGATTACAGCGGTTTCATACTCAGGCTCAACATTGAGGTCGTATTTCAACGAGTCATCCTCATCATCGTCTTTTAAAAAACCACTAATCCATAAAAACATTATTCATCCCCAATTCTATTTTGGTGTGGTTCTGCCGGGCTTTGCTCTCTTGGTTTGTTCGCCAGTTTCTGGGTTGAACTCACCAAGGTGTTTCCCTTGAGAATCGTATATTTCAACCGCGCCGTGCTGGCTATCCCACTCGTATATCCGGCCTTTTTTATCTTTCCAGCGGCTACGTTTACCTCCACCGCCCTGAACACTGCTTTTGGACTTAACAGGAAAGGCATCAGGGAAAGCCGACAAACCTATTGGTGGTGAGTAATAGCTATGATCGCCACCACCTCTGACGTTGATCGACAGGTAAATCGGGGCAATGGTCGGTTGGCTTGGAAACGAGATAATCGCGTCCTGGTAATCCGGAGGATACGCCGGATCAATCAAGATCTGCTCTGTTTTCGGGCCAGGAGGGTACACCCAAACCGCAGGCTTGAGCGTCACACCCTCCAGCGCCGGAATCCCCAGCACCGCATTCGGATCGGCGGCCGGTGTCCAGATGATTTCAATACCGTCGCCCATATCCGCGACCAATTGGTCGCCACGGGGCTTGGCTTCGATGACCGGCACGTTCTGCCAATCCGTTTTGCCCCCGGTATAGAACCCGTATAGGTCAACCGATCCGTCCGGCAGTTGCTTAAGCGTCACCCTAGCGCGGGTGTTGCCTTGGGTCAGTTCGGCATATTGCGCCGATGAATAAAACGCGCTGTCGGGTGAGGTCGTGTTTGGCAGCACCATGCCAATCATGATTTTCACATTCGGTGGGGCCAGCGTCGACAAGCTGCCCCCCAAGCGCTTCGCCAGCTCCATCGCGCTGCCAGAACCGCCAATCCACTCCAACGCGGTGCCTACCGCGGATACCGCACCACCCGTGCCCAGCACCGCGTAACTGCCGTACTGCTTCAACGACTCCACAGGCACAAAGCCACTGTGATCCGTCACCCCATCCGGCAAAGCGCAGGACTTCGCAAAAACGTAGCCCTCCTGCTTCCCCTCCTCCTTCTTCTGCGCCTTCTCCCAACGCTCGTCGGCTTCCCGATCGTTTTTTTCATTCGCCGCCACGGCTCTGTCCCAAGCCGCCTGTGCCAATTTTGTCGCCTCGGCATGCTCCTTGTTGGCATCCCGGCCATTGACCCCTAACGTACTCATCTTAAAATTTTCGGTAGCCATAACGCTCCTTGCCAAAATTGGCTCGAATGTGGACGCTGTCCATCAGCCCCGCTCCCTCCCCAAACACCTGCAATACCAAACCACCCCACCCACAACCGCCCCTACAACAGTGATGCCATTCCCCACCAACCAAATCCCAAAATTCCGAGTCTGCTCCGCATCCCCCTCATAAAACGGCCCAAAGTACGCCGACACCGCCACCACCACCCCGTTAAACACCGCAACAGCCACGGCAACCACCAAAACCACAAACACAACCCCCTTACAGACCTTCATATAACGCTCCAAAACCAAATCTCCCTTGACGGGTGATAATCCGAGAACGATCCCTTCGATCGAGAACGCCAACTGAATTCGCGGGTAGCTCAGCCAATCCGTCAATCGCCGCCCATTCCATAAGTCAATGTGGTCACCACTGCGATTGCCAAATCGTCTCATTCCCCCGGCGCCAAAAGTCTTTGAAGAAGATGATGCCTTGCTGCCCGACCAACACATCCTCAAAGTCTTCAGGCTTTACCTTCTTTACGGGCTGTATACCGGGGATATTGGCGCTGCTTAATGCCTTGGCCATTTCCTCTGCGGCCAGCACGTGACCTTCACTTTTGGGGTGCTGCCAACCCCTTAATCTGCTCAGGTCGGCACCAGATCTGCGCAATGCCACACCTAGATTGATCGCGCATTAATCACTGAAATTTTTCGCGCCGTTGGTTCGGCACGGGGCGGCGTCTCCGAAGATTTCCGGATGGTTTTTCCATAGCGTATTGAACGTCAGCATTTAGCATTTCCATCGCGTTTTTTCGCGACCGTAGCAAACGCTCTGCTGCTTAAGAGGGGATCAGATAGAAATCAGAACGGTCTTACTTGTCTGTCAGTTTTGGCTGCAGGGTATAACTCACATGCCCGTCACAGGGGATGTCCTTATTGGTGCGCAAGTAAGTCCTAACTGGGCCGATGTTTGTACGGAATGTTCCGCAGCAGAATAGGAAGCTGGGCGGTTAGGTGTAGGAAATTCAGATCGACGCAGGTTTCATGTGGGGCTCGACAACTCCCACATTGGGTCAGAATCACTGGGGTTGAAACGTCTCCAGGTACGCCAGGATGTTGTCGATTTTTTCCTGATCGCTGATGCCCCAGAAGATCATCCGCGTGCCGCTCACCACCTTCTTCGGCGCCTCGATATAGGCCGCGAGCTTTTCGCGGGTCCAGACCACCCCGGAGTTTTTCATCGCGTCCGAATACTGATAGTCGGGGGTGGTGCCGGCAGGCCTGCCGATGATGCCGTTGAGTTCGGGGCCAAAGCCGCCGCGCGCGCCCTCGCCGATGTTATGGCAGCCGCCGCAGGTTTTGGCGAAGAGCTTGCCGCCCGCTTCGGCATCGCCGGCGGCGCAGGCCGCGCCAGTGTTGAGGATCAGGGCGAAGATCAGTAAGGCGCGGTATTTCATAAGGGCTCCACATCGGGTGATACGGGTGATTATGCCGGTTTGTCAGGAGCGCATGCCCATCCAGATCACCGCTTCGGTCCACGCCGTCACCACCGGTGCCAGCGCCCGGAACCACGGGTCATCCCGGTCGATCTGCGCGGCCGAGTGATCATGGTGGTGCTGTTCCTCCTCGACAATCGAGGCAATCGCGGCCACGGCCAGCGGGTCGATGTCACGCAATGTGTGGAGTTGATGGGCCAGGTGCTTGAGCACAACACGCTCGACCGCGACGGTGGTGGCAACAATCGCTTTGCGGCCGCACAGGCCGGTGACCAGCCCCAGTACCAGGCCGCCGAGACCGCATAGCCAGTAACTGCGGCAGCGGCGGTAACCCCGCCGTTGCAATTCGGCCTGGAACACCGCGCGGTGGCGGCGCTCGTGGGAGAGGAATGCCTTGAGTTCATCGACCTGGTCGCGCGCGAAAACACGCGCCATGAACAACTGGCCGCTGTAGATACAGATCGCCCCATGCTCACCGGCATGGTCGACTTTGATCATGCGGTTGCCGAGGTCGTTGTCGATCAATGGGGTCGAGCGCGAGGTCACGGTTGACGGCCTTGTGTCACGGCCTGTGGGAAGCAGGCAGGTGGTGGGTTGAAAAACGCCGGTATCGTGCAGCAGCACCCGGTAAATGCGCAACCTAGTCCCTCAGAACGACCATCCATCGTTCCAGGCATATCTGATCGAACCTAATGCGCTGCGCCCCACTCCACCCTACTGAACCCTAGTGGTGGAGTAAGGATCATGACTCAGCCCTCGATTTTAGTGCTGGAAGACGACGAAATCATTCGCGCGTTAATAGTGGACGTACTGGAGGATTTCGGTGCGCATGTCACCTCGTTTCCTTCGGCGGATGAAGGAATGATTTACCTGGAGCGAGCCGATGACCCGGTGGATCTGATTGTGAGTGATATCCAGATGCCTGGATTGCTCAACGGCTATGACCTGAGTCGAGTGGTGGCACATCGTTGGCCGTCGGTGCCGGTGGTGCTGACGTCCGGCAACACCAGGCTGGCGGCACAGTTGGGGGGATCGGTACGGTTCCTGCCCAAGCCGTGGAGCACCGACCATCTGCTCGAATGCGTACAAAACGCACTGACCCAGCAGGAAACGTCGGTGCATTAATAGCTTCGCGACATCACTTTGCCGAACTTCGCAGAAGGCTCGGCGACTGTTAGATATCGGAAAAATCGTTGCGAAAAGTGAACTGGGCCGCGGCCGTGAGTTCAGATTTATGGTGCCCAAGGTGAATGACGATTCCCACACCTGCGTCGTCTCGTTTTGACGCGATTTGTTTATAGCTCAGACTTCCCACGCTCTGTAGTTTCGATTCGCGTCGACAGCATTCGACGCAAACTGAACTTACAGAGGGTACCGTGATGGATATTTTTTCCAGTAATCTGAGCTTCGAAAACAGCCTTTTTCAGACCTACCTGAACAGGCCAGAAGAAAACCGTCCTCGCCCGAAAACGCCCTCTCAGGGGCCGACCATTGATTTCAGTGGTGAGCGGCTGCCAAAGAAGGACAACCGCTCGAGCGGCCTGGACAGCCTGGGCGGTGGAAACCTCATCTAAGTCGTCAAATTGAGAGGCTGCAACCCTGCAGTCTCTTCCACCTTTCGATCCGCCCGACCTTAACAAAATACTGACATCCGCCGGGTTAACGTTCGCCACCGCCCCGCACAGAGCTTTCAACCCTATGCCTCACGCTGGCACCTTGCCCGACGTCCTCGCTGGCCCGCTGCTGCGGCGCCTTGAACCCCAGCGCCTGGTGATGTGGCTGGTGGGGGCCCGGGAACTGCCTTTGAGCCTCAGGCTGCACGTCGCCGAGCAGACCCGCGATATCTCGCTGGACCAAGGCCAGTGCCAAATCGTGCCGGTGGGGCGCCAGGCCTTTATCCACTTGATCGACGTCCCGTTGGACGACGCCCTGCCCCAGGACGTGGTGATCGGTTATGACCTGCTGATCGATGGCCGCGGCATCGCCCAATGGGCACCGCACCTGCTCTATTCCGACGCGCAATCGCCGAGTTTCGTGCTGCATAGCCGTATTCATCAATTGGTCCACGGCTCCTGCCGCAAGCCCCATCACCCGGCGGACGAAGGCTTGCTGTGCGTCGATCGCCTGCTGGCCGACGCCCAAACCCCAGCGCAACGCCCGGCGTTGTTGATGATGAGCGGCGATCAGGTGTACGCCGACGATGTCGCCGGGCCGATGCTGCGGGCGATTCACGGGCTGATCACGCGTCTGGGGCTATTCGACGAATACCTGGAAGGCGCCGTGGTGGACAACAGCGCCAGCCTCTATGGGCATCACGCCAGTTATTACCATCGGGCTGAACTGCTGCCCGCACTGGACAGCAACGAAACCCTGCGCGAGCGTTTTTTCGGCGGTGTGAAGAAGCCGATTTTCACCAGCAGCACCGCCGACAATCACCTGGTGACCTTCGCCGAAGTGATGGCCATGTATTTGCTGGTCTGGTCCCCCACACCCTGGACGCTGATCACACCACAACCGCCGCAACTGAGCGCCGACGCGCAACAGCGTTATGCCCGTGAGCAGGTGCAGATCGATCAATTCCGCAATGGCCTGCCCGGCGTCGCGCGGGTGCTCGCCCATCTGCCCACGTTGATGATCTTCGACGATCACGACATCACCGACGACTGGAACCTCAGTGCCCAGTGGGAAGAAACTGCCTACGGCCATCCGTTCTCCAAACGCATCATCGGTAACGCGTTGCTGGCTTACCTGCTGTGCCAGGGCTGGGGCAACCAGCCGGATGTGTTTGCCAAGCTGATCAGCCAGACACAGGCGCTTGCCGCCCAGGCACACGACAATCATCTGAACGCGAGCACGCAGGATGAACTGCTCGAAACGCTACTGGCCTTCCAACAGTGGCATTACGTCCTGCCGACCAGCCCCGCGCTGGTCGTGCTCGACACCCGCACCCGGCGCTGGCGCAGCGAGTTCAACCTCAAACAACCATCCGGCCTGCTGGACTGGGAAGCCTTGAGCGAACTGCAACAGGAACTGCTGGACCACCCGTGCGCGATCATCGTCTCCCCCGCGCCGATCTTTGGCGTCAAGCTGATCGAGACCGTGCAAAAAGTCTTCAGTTGGTGCGGCTACCCGCTGCTGGTGGACGCCGAAAACTGGATGGCGCATCGCGGCGCCGCCGAGGTGATCCTGAATATCTTCCGCCACTCCCGCACGCCGGGGAACTACGTCATCCTCTCGGGCGACGTACACTATTCGTTCGTCTATGAAGTGCTGATCCGCCATCGCAACGCAGGCCCCACGCTCTGGCAGATCACCAGCAGCGGCATCAAGAACGAATTCCCACCGCGCCTGCTGGAATGGTTCGACCGCCTCAACCGCTGGCTCTACTCGCCGCGCTCTCCGCTCAACGGGTTCACCCGCCGCCGCACCATGCAGGTGGTGCCGCATATCCCGGAACACGCGCAAGCCGGTGAACGCTTGTGGAACTCGGCGGGGATCGGCCAGGTGTTTTTCAACGAGCAAGGCCAGCCTGAAGCGATTTACCAGCACAACGCCGATGGAAAGGCGCGGACGAGGATGCTGGCGCCTAGGTAATAGCCTATCGCCACACCCCTGAAGCAGCAAAGCTCCATCTATTCAAAGCACGCAAGCCCCGTTGTACAGTAGCGCCAGCCACGGAGTATCGGCGGGAATTTGAATGGCCTTCTGGGCCTGCCCACGCAGGAAGCGCGCACATGGACGATACATCCGGCAACAAACCGTCAACTGACCTCAATGCCGACATTTTGCATGCGGTCATGGAACTGGTCAGCGACGGAGTCTGGGACTGGAACGCGAATACCGGCTTCGTTTACCGCAACCCGGGCTGGTACGAAATGCTCGGTTACCCCAGCCACTCCCTGGAGAACAGCGTGTTCACCTGGGAGAACATCATCCACCCCGACGACTACCCCCGGGTGATGACGCTGTTCGATGACTACATCAACCGTCGCTCGCCCCATTACCAGACCGAATACCGCTGCCGTAAAAAAGACGGCAGCTACCTGTGGATCGAAGACCGCGGCTATGTGGTTGCGCGTAACTTCGACGGCTCGGTGGCGCGCATGGTTGGCGCCCACCGCGACATTAATATGCGCAAATGCTCCATCGAACGGCTTGAACGGCGCAACCAATCGCTTGAAGCCTTGGTTGCCGAACGCACACGCGAGTTGTCACGGGTCAATCAGCAACTGCAATTGCAACTGGACGAAAACCGCTCACTGGCCGAGCGCGACGCCCTGACCCGCGTGGCCAACCGTTATCGCCTGGAGAAAGTGCTGCTGGAAGAATGCGACCGCGCCGAACGTTTCCGCCTGCCGTTGGCCCTGCTCGCCATGGATATCGATGATTTCAAGCCGATCAATGATCGACACGGCCACGGCGTCGGCGACAAGACCCTGGTGAGCGTCGTGGAGAGCCTGGAATCCTGCGTGCGCCCCGGTGACTTGCTGGCGCGTTGGGGGGGCGATGAGTTTATGGTGGTGCTGCCCAAAAGCGCCCTGAAGACAGCGAAAACCCTGGCCGAGCGCATTCGCCAAAAAATGACCGAAATGCCCGCCGTGGGTGACTTCAAAGTGACCCTGAGCCTGGGGGTGGTGGAGCGTCTTGCGGGTGAAGCCCCCGCCGCGCTGATGGCGCGGGCCGACCAGGCGCTGTATCGGTCCAAGGCAGCGGGGAAGGACGTCCTCTCGGAATAAATGCACGTTCACATGTGGGCGCTGGGCTTGCCCGGTTCCTACATTGAATGCGCGGGGTTTGTTGCCCCGAATGACCGACTGGCAACCGCTCCTTCCGATTTGGAATGACCCGGCGACTTTATTTCGTTTGCGGCACGGCCTGGCTCGCGGCTTAGATAAAAAGAAGCCCGCCACTGCCGAGTCCAAGATTCATGAGCCGCGAAACCATCAGCCAGTCGATTTCCATCGTTCACCCCATCAGCCTTAGCCATGGCAAGAACGCCGAGGTCTGGGACACCACGGGCAAGCGCTACATCGACTTTGTCGGCGGCATCGGCGTGCTCAACCTCGGGCATTGCCACCCGGCGGTGGTCGAGGCAATTCGCCAGCAGGCGACCCAACTGACCCACTACGCCTTCAACGCCGCACCGCATAGGCCTTACATCGAGCTGATGGATCGTCTGAGTGCGTTTATCCCGGTGGACTACCCGGTCAGCGGCATGCTCACCAACAGCGGCGCGGAAGCCGCGGAAAACGCCTTGAAGATTGTGCGCGGCGCCACCGGTCGTACCGCGGTGATTGCCTTCGACGGCGCGTTCCACGGCCGCACCCTCGCCACCCTCAACCTGAATGGCAAGGTGGCGCCCTACAAGCAAAAAGTCGGTGCCCTGCCAGGCCCGGTGTATCACCTGCCCTACCCGAGCGCAGACAACGGCGTGACCTGCGCCGAAGCGCTGAAGGCCATGGACCGCTTGTTCAGTGTGGAAATCGACGTCAACGACGTCGCCTGTTTCATCATTGAGCCGGTGCAGGGCGAAGGCGGTTTCCTCGCGCTGGATATCGAGTTTGCCCAGGCCCTGCGCCGGTTCTGCGATGAGAAAAACATCCTGCTGATCGCCGATGAAATCCAGTCCGGTTTCGGCCGCACCGGCCAGCGTTTTGCCTTCTCGCGCCTGGGCATAGAGCCGGACCTGATCCTGCTCGGCAAAAGCATCGCCGGCGGTGTGCCGTTGGGCGCCGTGGTGGGGCGCAAGGCATTACTCGACAACCTGCCCAAAGGCGGGTTGGGCGGCACTTACTCCGGCAATCCCATCGCCTGCGCGGCGGCGTTGGCCACTCTTGAAGTGATGACGGATGCACAGTTGCAGGCCTGGGGATCGCAGCAGGAAGAGGCCATCCTGCGCCGCTACGAAACCTGGCGCGCGCAACGTCTGTCGCCCTACCTGGGCCGACTGACCGGCGTCGGCGCCATGCGTGGCATCGAGCTGGCCCACGCCGACGGCACGCCCGCGCCCCAGCAACTGAGCCAATTGCTGAGCCTGGCGCGGGACGCCGGCTTGCTGCTGATGCCCAGCGGCAAGTCGCGGCACATCATCCGCTTATTGGCGCCGCTGACCACTGAGCCGGCGGTGTTGGAGGAAGGCCTGGACATCCTCCAGGCGTGCCTCAAGCAACTGGACTAACGCGCATCCCGCGGCTTGCCGCCGTCGTCGGGCAGCAACTCCTTGGTTTGCAGGTGCCTGCGCATGCCGCGGACCACCTGCTCGGCGTTCGGCGCGGCAAGCAGGTCGGCCAGGCGTGACAGAGAATGCCCCATTGCACTAGGCCCTCAATAACCTGGCGCGGGGATGGCCCCTCGGCGCAGGTCTGTGTTCGTTTTTATAGGTTCATCAGACCTCTGTGTTGTAACGGGTTTACCGGCAGGTGGTTTTGATGTGGGCCAGCGCTAAATCGATGGACCAAGGCGCGCTGGCGGCGGGCAGTGGCGCATCCGGTTTGACCGTAGGTCTGTTTTGCGGGCGGGCAATCACGCTGCAGCAGGCGCTGGCCGCTTTGCGCCGCGATAAGGGCATTGTGCTGCCTTGACCTGATCCGCCTCCCCGCTGAAAATGCGCGACGCTTTTTTGTCCCTGTTTACTGAAGTAGTGAAATTTCAATGTCCGATTCCTACACCGCAGAATCCGCCGAAGAATCCGTAGTCGCCTTGCAATCCAAAGCTGAATACGAAAACGCCATCAATCTTTCACAGCATGTGCCAGCGGCCAAGATCATCAGCGAGATGGTGCTGGACGCGTTCCATACCTCCAAGGAAAGCGACCAGATCCGCGAATTGCGTGTGGCCATCCGCGAGGCCCAAGACGCCTTCGATGACGACAAGGCCTACGACCTGATGGGCCAGCTCAAGCAGCTCAAGGACGCCGAAGCCGCCGACAATATTGCCCTGGAAGACCTCAGCAGCCAGTTTTCCATCAGCCGCATCCTGTCCAGCTTCAAGGACGACCCGCAGTTTCAGGAGCTGGTCTATGGCCTGGCCCTCAAGGTGCTGAACCAGTCCCACCAGGCCATCAGCAACCCAAGCGCCGGCAAGGGCAAGGCCGCTCGACCGAAGAAAGAAGCCGAAGTGTTTGTGATCAGCAAGGACGGCATCAGCGTCACCCTGCCGCTGCGCACGCCGCGCTCGAAGCTCAACGTCGACCGCGAAGCGTTCGAGTTCCTGGGTTTCAGCTTTGTCGGTGACGGCGATGACGCCGAGCTGGAGGTTGAGAGCTTTGTGGATAACTCAGGCGCTGAACAGCCACTGAGCCGCAAGAGCGTGATCACTGCGTTGCAGCAGCAGACGGCGTTTGATGGGTACAGCATCGCGCAGCAGTAGTACCGCTGAACCCAATGTGGGAGGGGCGGTGCGACGATTCGACTTGCCCCCTCCCACATTCGTCTTGTGTTGGGTTAAACGTTGCGCTGGACCTGCGCCGCAAACACCTCACGAAACCGCTCCATCTCGCGCTTGTTCCCCACCGTCACCCGCACCCAATGCGGCCAGCTCTTCCACACGCGGCCGATCATCACCCCTTGCGCGGCCAGCTTCTCGATCACCTGCTCCGCTGGTTGCTTCACATCGATCATGAAGCAGTTGCTCTGTGACACCGTGCAGGTGAACCCACGGGCCTTGAGCCAGGTGACGGTTTCCTCGCGCAGTTGCGCGTTCAGGGCCTTGCGTTGCGGCAACAACTTGATGTCTTCGAGGCTGGCCCGCGCGCCAAGCAAGCCGGTGCCGGCGGGGACGTTGTCGCCACCGAACACCGCGAGGCGCGCCAGCAACGCCGGGGCGCCGATCGCCAGGCCCACGCGCGCGCCGGCCATGCCGTAGATTTTCGAGAAGGTGCGCAGTACCAGCAGGTCGTCGTGCGCCTTGACCCAACTGACACAGCTGGGGGCGTCGGCGAAGTCGATGTACGCTTCGTCCACCACCAGCACGCTGCCTTGGGGTTTGTTCGCCAGTGCGTGGCGGATGGCCTCGGTGGGGGTCAGGGTGCCGGTGGGGTTATTCGGGTTACACAGGTAGAGCATGCCGGCCTGGGGATCAGCGGCAAGCATCGCGGGGATGTCGTGGGCGTGCTCGGCAGTGAGGCTCACTTCGTGCACCGACGCCCGGTTCGACTCGGCCGCCTGGCGCGGCACTTCGTAGGACGGCGCGGCCATCACCAGGCCGCGGGTTTCGCCGGTAAACGCCAATACGGCATAGCGCAGCGCCGCCATGGAGCCGGAAAACACCGCCACCTGGTCCTCGGCAATCCCCTGCTGCTGGGCAAACAGCGCGGCCAAGGCGTACATGTGGCCGTAGGGATAACGCCCGGCCATGGCAATCGCGCCCTGCATCGCCTCACGGGCGGCGCCCGAGGGGCCGTAAGGGCTTTCGTTGTAGTTGAGCCGCACCTTGTCAGCCTCTGCCGACGGCGGGCTGGCGACCGCCCAATCCAGGCGCCCCAGCAAGGGCAAGGCCGCGCCCAGGGCGAGAAGGGCGCGACGACTAACGCTGACCATGGTGACAACTCCTTGTAGGCGGGTGATGGATTCGCACAGCTCATACACAGGGGTATGACGAGAAAGGCGCCGGCCGATTTAACCCCGCGCCCAAGAAAAAGCCCCGCGCTTCTCACGAAGGCGGGGCTTGTTCACTGCTTGGAACCACTCAGGGAGCGTAGGTCAGCAACAGCTCTTTCGGCACTTGGAAATCCAGGGACATCATCACGCTGAGCGCGGTGATGGTGAAGATCGAGAACACGAACAGCTTGCGCGCCCAGACGGTGTCGTCCACC
>Ga0302217_10000018_pt1 | contig 80327 bp, 74 predicted proteins | sample II_Fen_N3_3_FD_198779 | JGI IMG/M metagenome (GOLD analysis project Ga0302217, IMG submission 198779) | Peat permafrost microbial communities from Stordalen Mire near Abisko, Sweden - II_Fen_N3_3 | ecosystem: Environmental > Terrestrial > Soil > Wetlands > Permafrost | place: Sweden: Abisko... | reverse complement strand
ATGACGCACTCCAAACAAGGATTGTTGGGGCATGATATCGCTTCCATGAGTGTGAACGATTGAATGAAGAGCCTGCGCGGGCGTGGCAACGTTAGACAGTTCGCCGGGCCTGGGCAAACGATGTTATTTCGCACCAGCCATTAGAATAATTAGGGTCAAGCATGCTGCGTTCCCATCTGCCCCTCAACGCGCTACGCGCATTTGAGGCCTCCGCCCGGCATCTGAGTTTTACTCGGGCCGCCATCGAGTTGTGCGTCACCCAGGCAGCGGTCAGCCATCAGGTCAAGAGCCTGGAGGCGCAACTGAATGTCACCCTGTTCAAGCGCCTGCCGCGTGGCCTGATGCTGACCCGCGAAGGCGAGACGTTGTTGCCGGTGGTGCGCGAATCCTTCGACCGTATTGCCCATACCCTGGGCCAGTTCGAAGGCGGGCACTACCGCGAAGTGCTCACCGTCGGCGCGGTCGGCACCTTTGCGGTGGGCTGGCTGTTGCCGCGCCTGCCGGACTTTCAGCGCCGCTACCCATTTATCGATCTGCGCCTGTCGACCCACAACAACCGCGTCGATGTCGCCGCCGAAGGCCTGGACTACGCGATCCGTTTTGGCGCCGGGGCCTGGCATGGCACCGACGCTTGCCAATTGTTCGAAGCGCCGCTGACGGCGCTCTGCGTGCCGCCAATCGCCGAGCAATTACACTCGCCGGCCGACCTGTTGAAACATACGGTGCTGCGCTCCTATCGCGCCGATGAATGGAGCCTGTGGTTCCAGGCCGCCGGGCTGCCTGCCGACACCCTGGTGCCGCGCAGCATCGTGTTCGACTCGTCACTGGCGATGATGGAAGCGGCGTTGCAGGGCGTCGGTGTGGCGTTGGCCCCCGCGCTGATGTTCTCGCGACAACTGGAAAGTGATGCGATCCGGCAGCCCTTCAACGTAGGCATCAGCACCGGCAGTTACTGGTTGACGCGCTTGCAGTCACGCGCCGAAACCTCGGCGATGCTGGCGTTCAAGGGGTGGCTGTCGGAGGTGGCGGCGCAGGCTTAGAAATAAAATGAAACATTTGTCGCGAGCTAACCTCTACCGTAGCCCCTACCGAGTGCCTTCATGAAAACCCCGCGTCCCTCCGCCCGCATGCCCCACCTCATCCAACTGCGAAACCTGAAGATGGCGCGCTCCGCCCACGCTTATGTGCGCGGCAGCACCGTCCAGTTTTATGAGTGGTTGCACAGCCAGCCGGGTCGGCGGCTGCCACTCGGCCCGGCGATCTGGATCTGCGGCGATTGCCACGCGGGCAACCTGGGGCCCACCGGCGACAGCAAGGGCCGTATCGACATGCATATCCGCGACCTTGACCAGGCGGTGATCGGCAATCCGACCCACGATTTGGTGCGGCTGGCACTGTCATTGGCCACTGCCGCGCGCGGCTCGGACTTACCGGGGGTGACCACCGCCCGTATGCTCGAAGAAATGATGGTGGGCTACGAACAGGCCTTCAAGGACAAGCCCGACGAAACGCCGCCGCGCCCGTCCCAGGTCAAGGCCAGTATGCGCAGCGCCGTGGAGCGAACCTGGAAGAACCTGGCCCGTGAGCGCATCGAAAACGTGCGGCCGACGATCCCCTTGGGCAAGCATTTCTGGTCGCTGTCGCGGGCGGAAAAAAGCGCGCTGGAAACGGTCTGCGCCTCTGATGACATTCAGCAATTGGTCACCTCGCTCAAGGGCCGCCCGAAGGACGCCAAGGTTGAGTTGCTGGACTGCGCCTATTGGGTCAAGGGCTGCAGCTCGCTGGGGTTATTGCGCTATGCCGCATTGCTCGGCGTGGGCGACAAGGACGATCAGGCGTATTGCCTGATCGACATCAAGGAGGCGGTCGGCGCCGCTGCACCGCGTGCCGCGCGGGCCAAGATGCCACGGGACAATGGGCGGCGGGTGGTGGAGGGCGCCCGTCAGCTCTCACCCGGCTTGGGTGAACGCATGGTCGCGACGCGTTTTCTGGAGCATGGTTTTTTCATCCGCGAACTGCTGCCGCAGGATATGAAGCTGGAGCTCGACGAACTGAGCGAGACCGATGCCATGCACGCGGCCGGTTACCTGGCCCGGGTGGTCGGCATCGCCCATGCCCGCCAGATGGACCGCGCGACACGCAAGGACTGGATGGCGGTGCTGCAGGAGAACCGCTCCAGGCAGTTGGATGCGCCGTCATGGCTGTGGACCAGTGTGGTGCAACTGGTGGGGCGCCATGAGCAGGGCTACCTCAACCATTGCCGCAGGTATGCGTTGGAACATTGAGCCCGCAGACATTGAGAGGGCGGTCAGGCCAGGTATTGGTTGAACCACCCCAGCGTGCGTTGCCACGCCAGGTTCGCTGCGGCCTCGTCATAGCGCGGCGTCGAGTCGTTATGAAAACCGTGGTTGGCGCCCTTGTAGATAAACGCTTCATAGGGGGTGCCTGCCGCCTTCAAGGCCTTTTCATAGGCCGGCCAGCCTTCGTTGATCCGCGTGTCCAGTTCGCCGTAATGCAGCATGATCGGCACCTTGATGCGCGGCACGTCCTTGTCCTGCGGCTGACGCCCGTAAAACGACACGGCGGCGCCCAGTTCCGGGTAGGCCACGGCCGCGGCATTGGCCACGCCGCCGCCATAGCAGAAGCCGGTAATGCCGACTTTGCCGGTGCTGCTGTCGTGGTGCATCAGCCACTCGATGGCGGCGAAGAAGTCGTTCATCAGCTTGGTCGGGTCGACCTTTTGTTGCAGTTCTACGCCTTTTTCGTCGTTGCCGGGGTAGCCACCCAGCGATGTCAGGCCATCCGGCGCGAGCGCGATGAAGCCGGCCTTGGCCAAGCGCCGGGCGACGTCTTCGATATAGGGGTTGAGCCCACGGTTTTCATGCACCACGACCACCGCCGGCAATTTGCCGGTGGCCTTGGCCGGGCGTACCCAGTAGCCGCGCACTGTGCCGTTGCCCTTGGGCGAGGGGTAGGTGATGTAGTCGGCAACGATGTCCGGGTCGGTGAATTTCACTTGCTCGGCCAGGGCGTAGTTGGGGCTCAGGGCGGCGAGCAGCGCCGACGCGGTCAGCCCGCCAAAGGTGAACAATGCGGCGCGGTCGAGAAATTGGCGGCGGTTGATCTTGCCGTGGGCGTAGCCGTCGTAGAGCTCCAGCAGTTCGGGGGCAAAGTCTTTGGCGGTGAGACGAGTCATCGGTGCTGTCCTCGATTAGCGGTGCCAGTCAATGTAGACCAGGATCACTCATTACGACCGTGGGCGGCGTCGGCCAATTGCCCGGTATCGACGCGCACGAACACCGAATCGCCGATCGCCGTGAGTACATCGCCGGCATACACCTCGCAGACCACGCGGCTTTTACGCCCCACATCGCCCTCGACCCGGGCACGCAAGGTCAGCGTGACACCCAGGGGCGTGGGCTTGATGAATTTGATCCCGAGATGGCCGGTCACGCAGTCGATACGCGGCAGGCTGCCGGGTTCACGTTGTTCGGCGCGGTAGTGGTAGGCCATGGCGGTCCAGTTCGAGTGGCAGTCCACCAGCATGGCGATCAGGCCGCCGTAGACCAGATCCGGCCAGCCGCTGTATTTCGCTTCCGGTTGGTGCTCGGCGACCACCTGAACGCCGTCGGCATCCCAACGGCTCTTGATATGCAGGCCGTGGGGGTTGCTGCCGCCGCAGCCGTAGCAGATGCCTTCGGGGGCGGTGGTGTCTTGTAGTGAAGGGGTGTGCATGTGTAGGTTCACAAAATAGATGATTCAGGCGGTCCAGCAAACGCTGGGAGAAAATCATTTTTTTCTGTGAATGCCCGGCGAGGGAATCACAGAAAAGATGAGAAAAGCCTACTGGACTCACAAAATAAATGCACTCTCGGCTCCGCACGGACTTTCCAAGCCGCGCCGTTAATCAACGGCGTTTGCGCAATCACGACATCCGGGACGGCTTGCGTGTGTGTATTAGTTTCAGGGGCAGGTGGCTGGAGATGTCTACAATGCCGGGGGCAGTCCACTAGAGGCATAGAGGTGTCGACGAAACCCAGAGCGATTCAAAATTGTTCACTTCATGAATCGGAAGTTACCTTGAAACTCACTGTCGACTGAACAGATTGAATTGTCTTCAACAGTTAATATTTTCTCGAAAAGTCACTTACGCCACAGTGACAGAGATTTTTGCAACGACCTGGTCAAGCGCTTGAATCACGTCAGATTGCAGATCGTTTAAATTTTCTAAACCGGCATGTACTCGAACAAGATAACCTGATCTCTCCCAACTTTTTACAGTTCGGGAAGGTTTGCCAATCGGTAAAACCAGACTTTCATAGCCACCCCAAGACAAACCAATTCCAAAGTGTTTTAGGCTGTTGAAGAAACACCTAACGCGTTCCATGTCAGTGCTTTTCAATTGCAAAGAAAATAGACCGCTCGCGCCTCTGAAGTCTCGCTTCCAGAGATCATGGCTCGGATCGTTAACCAGTGCAGGATGATGCACTTGGGCTACCGCTGGATGCGTCTGCAAACACTGAGCCAGGGCTAAACCATTTTCCCAATGACGTTGCAATCGCACACTTAGGCTACGAATACCACGCAGACCTAGAAAAATATCATCAGGCCCCGCAGTTTCGCCAAAATCATGGGCGCTGGCCTGCAACTGCTCCCACGCGCCTTCATTGGCAGTGGCGGTACCAAGCAAGGCATCTGAATGACCGACGATGTATTTAGTGGCCGCTTGAATTGAAATGTCTACCCCGTGATCGAATGGCTTGAAATAAAGGGGGGTCGCCCACGTGTTGTCCAACAATACTTTTGCGCCGACGCTGTGGGCGGCATTAGACAGAGCGCGTATATCCGAGATTTCAAAGGTCAACGATCCAGGGGATTCAACAAACACCACACTTGTGTTTTTTCGAAGTTTTGACGTCAGATCCTCCACTTTAATGGGGTTAAAATATTCCACCTCGACGCCCATGCGAGTCAGCACCCTGTCCGCAAACATGCGGGTTGGCCCGTACACATTGTCAGTTATTAAAATGTGATCACCCGCGGCCACGAAAGCCATCACCGCATGCGTACAGGCCGAAAGTCCCGATGGAAATACAAGACTGGCATAGCCCCCTTCCAGTTCGGCAATAGCTGACTCAAAGGCACGTGTTGTTTCGGTACCAAACCGACCGTAATGTGCATAAGGATTACCGTCGCGCTTGCACTCTTCCCAAGCATCAAAGCTGGGCACGAGTATGGTCGAGCCACGAAAAACCGGAGTATTTACGAGTCCACCGAAACGCTCGGAATCGCGACCGGTATTGACTACGAGGGTATCTGGATGATGCATTTGTTTAATCTCAGCAGCAGGGACGTGGAAAGGTAAGTGCAGAGGCGACGCTGTTCAGTCCCGCCACGCGATTAGCCCATTCAGGGCCTGCTGTTGAATGGCAACAGCATGACTTAGTGCGCTTTGCTGCCAGCTCACAGCATCAGGTGAAAACGCCTGAGTTACTTGCGTAAGCAAAGCTTGACGCTCAATAGGATCGGAGACCGAACCGCCGTGTAGACGCCTGTCGGCCTGCAATGCCTGCTGAAGCTTGTCCAGCGGTACGGTGCCAAACTCGATAACCGCGCCAGTCAATTGAGCCGGTGCGACGAATCGGGAAACTCCTTGAAACAGCAAGCCGGTATATTGCGGGCGTGCCGCCCCATCAAAACCGGCGGGGTTTTCGATATTGGCTTGACCCCACCATTCGCATGCCCGATTCCACGCCTCGCTATTGCGGTCATTGAAACAAAGGAAAAACGGTTCTCCTGACTCCCCAAGCCCCGTATGCCAATCAATTAAAGCGACTTTTTCAGCACCACAAAGGTGCTGTTCAATAATTGACTGAAGCGTCAGATGGGACCATTCAGGCCCCTTGCCACCATAACTCAAGCCCTCTGGATGCGTGTATTGCCCGCGCATACTGGCATCCGTAAATGCAGGCATGCCCTTGTCATCGATCCATGCATTGATAGTGCGCTGGGCCTCCTCGGCAGCGCTCACGTCAAGTTCATGTGGGCCAATCCAGGGGTGCAGATGCTCATATTCAAGGTTCTGGGGAACAGGCTGCGTCCAATCGACGAAGTTTCGATTGAGGTCGACGAGGCCTTCGGTGCACCGGCTCACATGAGCAGCCCCCCACGGATTGATTGCATGGATCAGCACCACTCGAACGTCAAGTGCCTGCGCGTGAACACCCAGGGCTTGCATAAAAGCGATTTGCGCAGCGGAACCGATGAAGCACTCCGGGCCGTGAGTACCGCTCACTATGATCAATGCCCGAGTGCTCTCTGGCGGTCCGATTATGGCAACGTCGGTGGTCAGGCTACCGCCGTTGGGTGCCGCTACATCGTCGTTGAGGTAAACATGCAGTACGGCGCCTGCCTGGGCCGCAGCCATTTGAAATTTAGCTCGGGCCGTAGCGTAATCGGGCGAGAAACAACTTGATGTCAAAGCGAGGGAGACTTCGCGCATGAGTGATCCTTGAATGCAAAGCGGCACGTGGATTTGGCTGGATCGTAACATGTTACGAATACGCCCTGTAAACTGCTAAAATGCCGCGCACGTAAAAAAGGTCCTCAAATGCGCAAAAAAATCGAAGTTGAAGCCCCCCTTGTTGTTGAGGGTCGTGTACGTGTCAGGCAAAGCGATGCGGCGTTCGATGCAGTGCACAGAGCTATCGTGCGCTGCGAACTGATGCCCGGCGTGCATGTATCCGAAGCCGAAATAGAAACCCGCTTTGGGCTTAAGCGAGCGGCTACTCGCGCAGCGCTGGAGCGCCTGGCGGCCAAAGGGCTGGTTCGCCCGATGCATCGCCAGGGGTATCAGGTCAAACCCATCACTTTGCGCGACATCAACGAGCTGTATCAGATACGCGAAATCATTGAGTTAGCCACGGTTCGCATGGCGGCAGGCAAGGTCGATGAAGAGGGCCTGCGGCGTCTCGACCAGGCGTGCTCAAGGAGTTACGAGCCAGGCGATCGAGACAGCGAAGACCGCTTCCTTCAAGCCAATACCGAGTTTCACCTGGTGGTGGCGCAAGCCTCAGGCAATGAGCGCCTAGTGGAGATGCTAGCCAACGTTCTGAGTGAAATGGAGCGGTTGTTTCACCTAGGCCTGGCGTTGCGCGACCGCACCAACGAAATGCGACACGAGCATGAATCGCTTATTGCAGCGCTGACGGCTGGAGACTCAAAAGGCGCAGAAACAGTGGCGCGCATGGAATTGATTTCATCCAGGGCAATGGTGCTCGACGCCCTGATGTCTTCATCCAGCCTGCTGGATGTAAACATCACCAGTGGCCCGGCTGGGCCACTTTCATTGAGCACCTGAGCTCACCCGCCTCGATTGCTCGAGACACTGCAAGCTGACAGACCGGCAGTGTCTCGAGCTTGATCGCCGCATCGTGTAAAACCCGTACCTCTCCAAACAGCGGCGCACCTTAACGTCGCTCCCTCGCCACCCATTGCATCGCAATGGTGCAACTTCGTGTCGGCAATTGTTCAGGATTGCTGATCCGCCAGCCGCGCAGCAGCGCCCCTCGTAGCTCGATAGTGGCTGAATTTCTGTGTGTGGCACAGCTATTGCTGTGCATCAAAATAGACTCGTAACATGTTACGAGAGCCATCAGATCATTTCACAGATGATTTCCGGTCGGTAAATCGACCCGAGCTGACGTGCAGATGATCTAAACGTTGTCCTTCCAGCGAAAAGGATCTGCTCATGCTCCGTAGAACCGTCAATGAATTTCTGGCAATAGGGCTGTGTGCCTTTGCAAGTCTTGCCAGCGCACAAAACGAAATCGCAGTCGGCTACCAACTGCCATTGACCGGCGATAACTCCCAATACGGCACGCTTTTCAAGAACTCGGCCGATATGGCGCTTGAGCAATTCAACGCGTCTGGAAAGCTGCCTGGCACGAAGGTGGTGATCAAGTACGAAGACAGCAAGAGCGACGCAAAAGAAGGCGTGAACATCGCTCGAAAATTCTCCGACGACGCCCATATTTTAGGAGTGATTGGCGACTTCAACTCAACCGTATCCATGGCGGCAGGGCAGATTTACGCCGAACAACATGTACCGCAGCTGTCCCAATCGGCCTCCCACCCCGACTTCCTCAAGATCAGCGACTGGCAGTTTCGTAACATCACCACAATGGCGGTCGAGTCGCCGTTCATAGCCAAATGGATGGCGCAGAACAACCTTAAGCATTACGCCGTTATTGGTATTCAAAACGACTGGGGTCAAAGCTCAGTGAAGAACTTCAGCGAGGAGGCTGCAACGCTTGGAAATGAGGTGGTGGATACCGAGTTCTTTAACCCTGGCAACCGAGACTTTCGCTCAATACTGACCAAGGTGGCTCGCTCTAAGCCTGATGCAATCGTGCTGTTCATGTTTTATGAAGAGGCCGCCAGCTTCCTGCAACAACGCGCACAGATGAACGTGCAAACCGTCGTCTACGGTGGTTCGCCACTTTATGAGCCCAAGCTTCTGCAACTGGCGGGGCCTGCGGCCAACGGCTTGATGATGCCTAGCACCTTCGTCGCGCAAAGTGCAGACGCTAGCGTCAAGGCATACGTAGAGGGCTACCGCCAGCGGTATGGCAGCGAGCCGAGTATGTTTGCCGCGCAGGCTTATGATGCAACTAACATCATGCTCGACGCGATTGTTGCAGCAGGCCCAGAGCCGACTCGGGCCAAGGTTCGTGATGCACTGGCAGCGACACATGACTACCCAGGCGTGACTGGCGTAACCACGTTCGACCCGATCACTCGCGAAGTGACCAAGCAGTTGAATCGCATGATCGTTAGCGATGGTGCTTACAAGGTCATCCAATGATGGAAACCGATTTCCTTATACAACAGTTGATCAACGGCATTTCGATCGGATTGGTCTATGCCCTGATGGCGATCGGGTTCACGTTGATATTCGGAGTGCTCAACGTCGTCAACTTTGCCCACGGCGAAATTTACATGCTGGGCGCTTTCGTCGGTTTACTGCTGATTACTACATTCGCACCGCCGCTGTTTGTCGTGATTATTTTCGTACTGGCTTTCGGCGCGGTGATGGGGCTGGCGCTTGACCGAGTGGCGTTCCGCCCATTCAGACGGTTTCGCGACGAGGCGTCGATGAAATCTAAAGCTATTCGCGAGGCCACGCTGCTGTCCTCGCTGGCACTGTCGATTGTGATTCGTGAGGGTGTCGAAAAAATATTCGGCTCCAACATGCAGGTGGTGCCGCAGGACTACCTGCTAATCAGCCCGGTTCAAATCGGCAGTTTCTCGTTTGCCAGCGGTCAGTTCCTGATTTTCGGCTTATCAATGGCAATGTTGGTCGGATTGCAACTATTGCTGTTCAAAACCCACATTGGGCGCTCAATCCGTGCAGTGGCCAGCAACCCGGCAGGCGCCATGTATGTCGGCATCCACACCGAAAACGTGATCATGGCGACGTTCGCCGTTGGCTCAATGCTGGGGGCCAGTGCCGGCATCGTCGTTGGCCTGTACCAAGGTGCGGTATTTCCGGCGATGGGTTTCGCGCCGGGTATCAAGGCATTCGTGGCGATGGTCATGGGCGGGTTGCACTCGATTCCAGGGGCGGTGATATGCGCACTGATATTGGGTATCGCTGAAACGTTTACCACCAGTTACCTGGCCCAAGGCTGGGGTGACCTGGTGGCCTACGCCTTTCTGCTGCTGACGCTGATTTTCTTCCCCACCGGTATTTTTGGCGCTGCCCGCGAGCGCGTTTAAGGAGGCTGCAATGACATCGAAAAAAACAGTCGCCGCGATGCTGATCCTGATGCTAGTCGTCGTGCCGGCCTTCCTGTACTGGCTCAACGCAAGCTACTGGTTCGGCGTCGCAGGAACCATGATGGTCTTCGCGATTCTGGCGGTGAGCGCCAACCTCATCACAGGTACCACCGGCTTGCTCTCATTGGGCCATGCCGGGTTTTACGGCATAGGCGCCTATACCGCCGCAATGACGGCCACTGCCTGGCATTGGCCGTTCTACCTGACCATCCCGGCAGCGGGCCTGGCCGCGGCAGCGGTGGGCATCTTGCTGGCCCTGCCAATTATGCGCCTGGTCGGTATTTACTTTGCCGTCGCCACCCTGGCCGTCGGCGAGATAATCCATGTAACGCTGCTCAACTGGGTCGATTTTACGCACGGCCCGATGGGCATCTCGGGGATTCCAGGAATTGCCCTGGCGGGCGTGTTCAAAAGCGGCAATCTGGCTAACTATTTTGCCGGTGCGGGTCTGCTGATAGCGACAGTTTTTGCCGTGCACCGATTGACACACTCCTATTACGGCAACGCCTTGCGCTCACTGCGTGAGGACGATCAGTGCGCCCAGGCAATGGGGCTGAAAGTGGTGCGCATCAAGACCGAGGCCTTTGCGTTCAGCTGCTTTTTTGCCGGGGTCGCCGGCGCGCTGTGGGCGCACACAACTCAATATATTTCCCCAGGCGACTTCCGCTTTTCTGAGTCGATACTGATCTTGGCAATGGTTGTTGTCGGAGGGTTGGGGAGTATTCCAGGCGCCCTGATAGGTGCGTTGCTGCTCGTTGGGCTGCCAGAAGTTCTAAGGCCGTTCGGTGACTATCGAATGATTGGGGTAGGGCTGGTGATGTTTCTCTGCATCCTGTTCTTGCCCCGTGGCATCTGTGGCGAAGTCAGTGCCATGGCACTGGCGCGTAAGCACCTGAATGCGGCGTGGAAACCCTCACAACAACTAGGCTGGCGGTGAAATGAACATGACGACATCGGTGATGGCCCACAGTGCGCCTGCTCAACTGCTGCTTATGGAAGACGTCACCCGTCGCTTCGGCGGTCTGACCGCCGTCGAAGGCTTTACCGGGCACGTAGGCTTCGGTGAACGGGTGGGGCTGATAGGTCCCAACGGGGCAGGAAAAACGACGCTCTTTAACCTCATTACCGGAATAACCGGAGTGTCTTCGGGCACGGTGCATTTTTGCGGTGAGCGTGTCACCGGCCTGGCACCCGACAATCTTGCGCGAATGGGCGTAGCGCGCACGTTTCAAAATCTTCGGGTGCTGCCGAATATGAGCGTTTTCGACAACGTTTCAATCGGCGCTCTGGGCGTGGTCGGGCATTCGCCGTGGAGCAGCCTTCTAGGGCGGCGAACATTGTCCAATCGCATTAGCAAGTTGACCTGGCAAGCACTGGAGCGGACCGGGCTGTGTGACCAAGCAGGAATGTTAGCGGCGAACCTTTCTTACGGACGGCGCAAATACCTGGAAATCGCCCGTGCGTTGGCCTTACAGCCAAAGCTGTTGATTCTGGATGAGCCGGCAGCAGGACTTAACGACACAGAAACTGCGGAACTGGCGTTTTTTATCCGAAGCCTGTCCGATCAGGGGCTGTCGGTGATGTTGGTGGAGCATGACATGGGGTTCGTCATGTCGCTGTGTGATCGGATAATGGTCATGGCGTCGGGCCGTAAAATTGCGGATGGACCACCGGCACATATAGCAGCCCATCCAGCGGTTCTGGAAGCCTATCTGGGAACAGAGGAGGATGAGCTATGAATCCCCACGTTCAACCTATCCTGAGTATCGAGAACCTGACAGTGCGCATTGGACCGCAAACCATTTTGCAGAATGTGTCACTGGAAGTTGCGCCACGCAGCATCGTCAGCGTGTTAGGCAGCAATGGTGTAGGCAAAACCACGCTGATGCGAGCGATCTCCGGTATCTATCCCGTCGCCTCAGGTCGCATTATTTTCGATGGGCAGGACATCACCAACAAGCCGTCGCACCAGATCGTCACCAAAGGTCTTGCCCAAGCGCCAGAGGGGCGTCAGATATTTTTCGGAATGAGTGTGCTGGAGAACTTGCGCCTGGGTGCGGGCAAGCGTCCCTATCGAGAGTTCAGCGAGTCTCTTGAGCAAATGTTGGTGCTTTTTCCTCGCCTGAAGGAGCGCCTGCTACAAAAAGCCGGAACAATGTCTGGCGGCGAGCAGCAAATGCTTTGCGTGGCCAGAGCGCTGATGAGCCGTCCCCGTCTGCTTTTGATGGACGAGCCCTCCCTGGGTCTGGCACCCAAGGTGATACGTCAGATTTTCGACCTTACTCAAACCATTCGCGCCGGCGGAACGGCAGTACTGCTGGTGGAGCAGAATGCTCGTGCTGCACTGCGCGTGGCTGATTACGCTTACATCCTTGACTCAGGCACGGTTTCACTCTCAGGGCCTGCTGAGCAGATGGCCAACGATGCGCGAGTTCGCGCAGCTTACTTAGGAGGACATGCGGCATGAGTCAGCTAGAACCTATACCCCCGAACGCTCCGTTGCCGCCTTCACTATGGACGGAGAGCGCCAAGCCAGCTTCACAGACCATGCAGTTGTCCCACGCTCATCTTAGAGCCGACGTAGTCGTGATAGGTGCTGGCTTCACCGGTTTGTCTGCTGCTTTGCAATTAGCTGAAACAGGTGTTGATGTCGTAGTTTTGGAGGCTGCTGAACTTGGCTGGGGCGCCTCAGGCCGTAATAATGGCCAGGTGATCCCCTGTTTGTCCCGTGCAGATCCAGACCTGCTTTTAAAGGTATTCGGAGCTCAAAAAGGCGAGGCATTTATCGGGCTGATCCGTGACTCCGCGAGCACGGTATTCGACCTGATCCGAAAGTATGGAATCGAATGTGAGGCCGTTCAGAATGGCTGGGTACAGCCTGCACATAGACCCAGTCGGATGTCATTGGTAAGCGCTCGCTGCAAACAATGGAGGCTGCGTGGCGCTCCGGTAGAATTGCTCGACCGTGATCAAGTTACAGCCATCACCGGGTCTAATTACTGGCACGGTGGCTGGCAAAACCCCACAGGGGGGCACGTTAACCCGTTGGGACTAGTGCGAGGCCTTGCGGCTGCGGCCATGAAATTCGGTGCACGCATCTATACACAAAGTCCGGCACTGGGCATCTTGCCCGCAGGCCCAAACTGGCGGGTTGAAACCAGGGATGGCGTGGTCATTGCCAAAAAAGTCATCATCGCTACCCACGCCTACAGCAGCACATTTTCCAATTCACTTTGGCCGGGCTTGGATCGCACATTCATCCCAATTCGCTCATATCAGATGGCAACCGCGCCAATACCCGAAGGACTTCGTGGAGGAATTCTACCGTTTAACCATGCAATGTCCGACACGCATGGCGACTTGCATTTCTGTCGATTCGATAGCGTAGGGCGGTTGATAACGGGAGGGGCGTTAGTTCTGCATAATAATTTTGAAGAGCGCTTGCAGCGACGTATAGGGACGCGGCTGAAGGACATGTTCCCAGCACTTTGCGAGTTGGGGCCGAAGCCTTTCGAGCACATCTGGCACGGTAACCTGGCAATCACTACCGATGCCGTCCCCCATGTGCATAAGCTGGCTGATGGGGTCTATGCGTGGCTTGGATGCAATGGTCGGGGGCTTGCACTGGCAACCGCCATCGGTGGCGCGTTAGCCGATGTAGTCAAAGGCTTACCTGAGTCAAAATCACCGTTGCCTTTTGCTGCACTCGAACCGATTTTTTCGCATAGTTTAGCCAAAAGGGTTGCCCCCTTCGGCCTGCTTGGATACCGATGGAGAGACGGTCGTGATTGAGCGCCCCCAGCGGTAGTTGGAAGTACAACGTTGCCCCAAAACCTCCTCATTGAGTATTGCGCATGCGTAAGCATATCCAAGGTATCGACCATGTGGTGATCGCCGCCAGCAGCATGGACGCCGTTGCAAAAACCTATGGCCAGTTGGGCTTTACACTCACCCCCCGCGGTTACCATTCCATGGGATCGGAAAATCACTGCGTAATGTTTGAGGACGACTACTTTGAGTTGCTTACCGTACCGCGTCCGCATCCGGCAACACGCTATTTCCAGTCATTTGTGGAAGACGGAGGAGATGGGCTATGCGCATTGGCATTAATGACAGACGACGCGTTAGGTTTTCACGACGAACTGAGTCGTTCTAACATTGGCAGCGGCTCGCCTTTGGACTTTTCGCGGCCAGTCCAACTGCCGGAGGGCACCCGTGATGCGCGCTTCCGTATCACCCAGATCGACTTGGAGTCGACACCCGCGGGTCGAGTTTTTGCCTGCCAACATTTTACTAGGGACGTCGTCTGGCGTAGCGAATACACACATCATTCTAACGGCGTAATTGGCTTGGCGAGTGTCACAGTCATCACTGACCAGGTGAAAATACTCGCATCAGCTTATGGGCAAGTATTTGACCGTGACTGTGCACCCAGTTCACTGTTTACGCCTGGTCTACAAATAGATACCGGTAATGTGCCTTTACATTTCACCAGCGAAGCCGCTTTCAATGCCTGCTATCCCGGTCTGACGCTGGCGAATCGCCCCAATGCATATTACGGAGCCATAGGCTTCAGAGTTAAGAGCCTTACGCCTTTACGCGCCATCTTGCAGAAAAACGGCATTTCTTTCGTCGATATCTCACCCACCACACTAGGGATAAGCGGACAGTACTCTCACGGAGTGACGCTTCTGTTTCACCTGTGAACCGGCTCCACTGAACTTGCCCCATGAAAGACAGGACACCGTTTCCCCCTTACGATAAGGGATAGGCAAACGGTTATATTTATGACTAACCGCAACGACAAGCGTGGGGCGCTTTTGGGCCAGGAGCGGTGACGCCGCTGGAGCCCGGAGCAAAACTGGCCATGGTTCGCGAGAGCCTTGAGCCTGGGCAAAGCGTTTCGGTAGTCGCTCGGCGCAACGGCATCAGTGCCAACCTTGCCGCCTAGGTCTCGCTACCGCATCAAGACATAGGGCGACAGCCATTTAATACGGGCAAAAAAAGCGCCCGCTGTAAGCGGGCCTTCTTAGCACGGTCGGCCAATCGGTGAGGATTAGCCGAACCATTTATTTGTGAAAATGCGCAACTATTTTGTGAACCTACAGCATGCCAAGTTCTTATTGTTCTGGAGTGACTGCCCTGTTTAACAGGACGCGTGCCGGATGGGAATAATGCCATCGCAGCAGACGCTAGCGCGCAAACCGCTTGGCCCCGGCCACACAGCCGATCACCGCGACCGTCACCAGCACCATGCCCAGGCTGACCTGCTCATGCAGCAGGCCCGCCGCCAGCGCCAGGCCGAAGAACGGTTGCAGTAGCTGCAACTGGCCGACCGCGGCGATGCCTCCCTGCGCCAGCCCGCGGTACCAGAACACAAAACCGATCAACATGCTGAACAGCGCCACATAGCCCAGGCTCAGCCATGCCGGCAGGCTGATGCCGGTGAAGGTCGGCGGTGCGAGCATCACGCTCAACGGCAGCGCCACCGGCAACGACACCACCAGCGCCCAGCAGATCACTTGCCAGCCGCCGAGGCTGCGCGACAGTTTGGCACCCTCGGCATAGCCCAGCCCGCAGACCAGCACCGCCAACAGCATCAGCAGGTCACCGGCCGGGGCGGCGCTCAGGCCCTGGGCGAGGGCATACCCCATCACCAGCGCACTGCCCAGGATCGAAAACAGCCAGAACACCGGGCGGGGCCGCTCACCGCCGCGCAGTACGCCGAAGACCGCGGTGGTCAGCGGCAACAGGCCGATAAACACGATGGAGTGCGCGGAGGTCACATATTGCAGGGCCAGCGCCGTCAGCAAGGGGAAACCGATGACCACGCCGAGGGCAACGATGGCCAGGGGCATGCATTGCGCGCGCGCTGGGCGCTTTTCCTTGAATAACCACAACAAGCACAGTGCCAGCACGCCGGCCAGGGTGGCGCGCAGCAGGGTGAGGAACACCGGCTCGAATTCCATCACCGCCAGGCGCGTCGCCGGCAACGAACCGCTGAAAATTACCACGCCGATAAAACCATTGATCCAGCCCTGGGTGCTGTTGGCCAGGGGATTGAGCGGTGAAGTACGTTCCATGACGAGAGCCCGAAAAAGGAGAAGTTGCGTGCGGGCCATGCTAGGCATGAAGATTAAGACAATCAAAAAATTGTCATGGATACATCGCCGATGCCACGCGCCCGTTACAAAACCCTGGTCGACACTTTCGCCGAGGACATCCGCAGCGGCAGGCTGTCGCCCGGCGCCCGCCTGCCCACCCATCGACAACTGGCCGAGCGCCATGGCCTGGCGCTGGTCACCGCCAGCCGGGTGTATGCCGAGCTGGCGGCCATGGGCCTGGTCAGTGGTGAAACCGGTCGCGGCACTTTCGTGCGTGAAATTTCCCTGCCACCGGGGCAGGGCAGTGGGCAGATGAGCGTGGCGCCGGGCATGTTGGATCTGAATTTCAACTACCCGTCATTGCCGGGTCAGGCCGATCTGCTGCGCACGGCGTTGCGTCAACTGGCGCTGTCGGGGGATCAGGAGGCGTTGTTGCGCTACCAGCCCCACGCCGGGCGCCAGCATGAGCGTGCGGCGGTGGCGCGCCATCTGCTGAGTCGAGGGCTGACGGTCGAGGCTGACCAAGTGCTGGTGGTCAGCGGCGCGCAACATGGGTTGGCCGTGACGCTGATGGCGCTGCTCAAGCCGGGGGATGTGATCGCCGTCGACGCGTTGACGTATTCGGGGTTCAAGGTGCTGGCCGAGACCCTGCACCTGGAAATGTTGCCGATCGCGGTCACCGCCAGCGGCCCGGACCTCGATCATCTGCACAGCCTGTGTCGCAAGCGTCCGGTACGTGCGGTGTACAGCATGCCGACCCTGCATAACCCGCTGGGCTGGGTGATGGGCCTGGAGCAGCGCGAACAGCTGGTGGCCATCGCCCGTCAGCACAATCTGATGATTATCGAGGACGCCGCCTACGCGTTTCTGGCAGAACATGCGCCGCCGCCTTTGGCGACACTCGCACCGGAACGCACGGTGTATGTCGGCGGCCTTTCCAAAAGCGTCGCCACCGGCCTGCGGGTCGGCTTTGTTTCATCCCCGGCGGCTTGGGTGAAGGCCCTGGAGCGCAGCATCATGGCCACTACCTGGAATGTGCCGGGGGTGATGAGCGCGATTGCGGTGGCCTGGCTCGACGACGGCACGGTTGCCCAGTTGGAAGCACAAAAACGCCAGGATGCCCAGGCGAGACAGGCGTTGGCGGCACAGGTGCTGAAGGGGCTGGCGTACATCAGTCATCCCTCGTCGTATTTTCTCTGGCTACCCCTGGCGGAGGATGCCCGGGCCGATCAGATCGCCATGACCTTGCAGCGCGAAAATATCGCCGTGTCCACCGCCGAACCGTTTGCCGTCGGCGCACATGTGCCCCATGCGTTGCGCCTGGCGTTGGGTTCGGTGGAGATGACGGCGCTGCACGAGGCGTTGGTGGCGGTACGCAAGGTGGTGGCGTGGTGAGCTGTAGGCGGCTCACCGCCGGCGGTCAGAGCGTGAAGCCGCGTTCCATAATGCGTGCTGACGCTATCCGCCACTTCCTGCTTAAGTGGCACATCGCTATGCTACTGGGAAAACAACAAACCGCCTTGTGAGAAAAAATGGACTTTAATTGGCACAGCGACCCCCTCACCCGCAGCACCCCGATCACCCCTCGCTACAAAAACACCCAGAACGTGCGCCGTTTCATGCTTGAACACTGCGGCCCAGGGTTCAAGTTCGACCGCGCATTCATGGCCTGGATCCGCAACGACACGGCCAAAACCCTGGGCGATATGGTGGATGAGTGGCAGCGTCGAAACGAGTGCTTATGATTACTCAAGGCATGGCGGTACTGATCGACTACGGCATCCATTTGACGCCAGGCCTGCTGCTGTTCGGCGCGTGGTTCGCGCTCACCCCCAGGTCGATGACGGCGATGCGCATCCTGATTCTGTTGGCGGCGTTTGTGCTGATGCGCGATGCGATGACGCCGTTGCGCATGTGGTCGATCAGTGACGACGTGCAGATTGCATTCACCGCCAATGCCTTTGTGCTGGCGGCGCTGGGCGGTCTGTCGCTGTTGCTGGTTGCCGGGCTCGCGTGGGTGGCGCCGGACTTGTCGCGACTGGTTCTGTGGTCCAAAGGCAATTGCGCCGTCGGACTTGCGACGGGGTTGGCGGTAGGCTGCCTGATCGGCGTGCCGCTGCGGCTTTACCAAGGCGTGGATACGCAAGCGATCCATGGCTACTGGGTTTGGCTGCCAGGCATGGTGGTGTTGGCCTATGGCGCCAATGCGTTGGAAGAGGTGTTGTTTCGCGGTTATTTGCAGGGGTATCTGGAGCAACAACTGATGCCGCTGCGCGCCGCGTTGATCAGCGGTGTGGCGTTCGCGGCCTGCCATGCCTTTCTGGCCCTGAGTGTCACCCAACTGGGCTGGCCGGTGTTGCTGTTTACCCTGGTCGAGGGACTGGCCTGCGCATTGTTGCGCATGCGTCATGGTGTGTTGGCCGCGACGCTTGCCCATGGCACGGCGATCCTGTTGATTGCCGTGCCTCTCGGTGCCTGAGTGGTCTGAGCAAAAATGTGGGCGCTGGCGCCCACCTTCAGACCACGTTCAGCCTCTGCGTCAGCGTGGCGTGAGTGCCGGTGTACGTGGCGGAATCTTGCGTTTGCTGCCAGTGGCCTCATACGCCGATGCCAGGCGCAGCAGCGTAGAGTCATCGTAGGCACGCCCGGCAAAGGTCAGCCCGACCGGCATGCCAATATCCGCCATCACGCCCATCGGCACGGTAACGGTCGGCACGCCCAGATGGCGAATGGCAAGGTTGCCGTTGGCTACCCACACGCCATTGCTCCAGGCGATATCGGCGGATGCTTCATTCACATCGGCATCCGCAGGGCCGACGTCGGCCACGGTAGGGAAAATCACCGCGTCGAGGCCGAGCTTATCCATCCAGTCTTCCAGGTCGATGCGCCGGGTCTGTTCGAGGCCGCGCAAGCCGTCGGGCAGGGTGCTGATCTGGTCCCACGGGGTGATCCCGCGTTGGGCCATGCGCACGTATTCGTCCATGCCCGCGGCCAGTTCGTCCTCGCGGTTGGGCAAGGTGCCAGGGTCATGCGGGAAAATCTTCGGCCCGTCGACATCCGCCAGGCGGTTCAGGCTCGGGTCGTTATTGGCACGCAAGAAGTCATCGAAGGCCCACGCGGACAGTTCCCACAACTCATCGTGCAGGAACTCCTTGGACACCAGGCCACGGGTAAACACCGTCGGCGCACCGGGACGGTCGCCTTCGCAGTTGGACACCAGCGGGAAATCCACTTCGATGACTTCGGCCCCGGCGGCTTCAAGCGCTTGGCGGGCGGCTTGCCACAGGGCGATGACGCTGGCGCGGGTGATGATTTTTTGCCCGGTCGGGCCACCGATGCCGGGTTTCTCACTGGTCCCGGCGTCGGGGTCGGCGTTGATGTACATGCGTGGTACGCCAAAGCGTTTGCCCGCGAGGGACTCGGCTGTCGCGGCCAGTTCAGCGTAAGAAACCGGGCGCACCGAGGCGACGCTGGGGATCGGCACCCAAGGCTGTAGGCGCCACAGGTCGCCACGGGTGTCCGGGTCTTCGGCGACCACCACGTCGAGTACTTCCAGCAGGTCGGCCATGGTACGCGCATAAGGCACCACCACGTCCATGGTCGGGGTCAGCGGCCAGTTACCGCGTACCGAAATCACCCCACGGGACGGGGTGTAGGCACACAGGCCATTGTTGGACGCCGGGCCACGCCCGCTCGACCAGGTTTCTTCCGCCAGGCCGAATGCCGCGAAGCTCGCAGCGGTCGCGGTGCCGGCGCCGTTGGACGAGCCGGAGGCAAACGGTGCCGTCAGGTAGGCGGCGTTATACGGGCTTTCCGCGCGGCCATACACGCCACGCTGCATGCCACCATTGGCCATCGGCGGCATGTTGGTCTTGCCCAGGCAGATGGCACCACCGGCCCGCAGCCGCTCGATGGTGAAGGCGTCGCGATGGGCAATCAGCTTGGCGAACGCCGGGCTGCCGGACGCCGCCGTAAGGCCCTTGACCAGGTAACTGTCCTTGGCGGTATAGGGAATGCCATCCAGTGGTCCCAGTGTTGCGCCCTTGGCCCGGCGTGCATCCGACGCCTGGGCTTCTTCCAGGGCTGCGGGGTTGCGCACCACCACGGCATTCAGCGCGGTCGCGGTGCGCGCACCGTCATAGGCGTCGATCCGCGCCAGGTAAGCCTGGACCAGTTCAACGGCCGTGGTCTGGCCGGACTCAAGCGCTGCGCGCAATTGGGCAATGGAGACTTCGGTAACTTGCATCACGTTTTTTTCGCCGCCTTCAAGTGGGGGTATGGCGGCAGTCTACGGACAGATATTTCACAAAACCAGCGCCGCATAACCTTCGAAAGCGCGGCGCATGACCTGCCACGTGAAGTCGTCGGCGGGAATCAGATGCTCGATCCGCAGCGAGGCGAGAGTAATGTCCTGGGGCATGCCGAAGGTGGTGAAGGTCGATAGAAAGTTCAGCTCGCCCTGGGTCGAGCGCACACGGGTCAACACCAGTGGCGGCATGGCGGTGGGCAGCTCGGTGTGGACGGGCACCGGCAGGCTGGCCAACAGCGCGGCCAGCGCCGGGTTACCCAAGGCCTCGCGGGTTGCCCGTTGCCAGGCAAGGGTGCGGATCTCTTCGGCGTTGATCAGGTGATCGCCCAGGCCGCCCGATTGCAGCAAGGTGCTCAGCAGGTTCACCCCATCCGCCGCGTCCGGGTTGATCCCGACCAACCCAAAGAGCACGGCGGTACTGGTGTTGGCCGCCAGCACTTGCCACTCGCTGCCGAGCAGAATCGCCGGCGCGGGGTTGTTGGCGTGCAGCACATGGCTGACCGCTTCGCGAATGGCCGCCATGGTCGGCGAGGCGAGCGGTGTGGCGGCGTAACGCGGGGCGAAGCCGGCGGCGAGGAATACGCGGTTGCACTGGTCGAGGGGCGTCTGCAGCGCGGTCAGCAGATTATGCAGGGTGCCCGGGCTCGGCTTGGCGCGGCCGGTTTCGAGGCAACTGAGGTGGCGCTGCGAAATCCCGGTGATCAGGGCCAGGTCGAGCTGGCTCAAATGCGCCTGTCGGCGTAGCTGGCGCACGTGTTCGCCGGCGGTAGCAGGGTTGTCCATGGCGTGACCATGACCTCCGAGGTCATTGCGAGGGGCTGAACCTTATCACTATCGTGGGCCTCGATCACTTCAAGGAAGAGACCATGCACAGACCCTATATTGCCCTGGCCGGGTTGCTCGGATTTTCGCTGTATACGCTGATGACGATGCTGACTGCGCAGCAGTCGCTGCTGGCGTTTGGACTGCAACTGCTGTCGCAGCCGGACACCGCGCAAGTGGTGATCGACCTGTATCTGATGGCGCTGCTGGCCGGTGTGTGGATGTACCGCGATGCCCGGCGGCGAGGACGGTCGGTGGTTTCGGTGCTGCCTTACTGGGTGCTGACGGCGCTGTTCGTTTCGGTAGGGCCGCTGCTGTATATCGTCATCAATGGGTTGCGGGATGAATGAGCTTTTGCGTGTCTACGCACTGTGCGTGCTGGTGTTGTGCCTGAAGATGCTGGCGATTTCCTGCTATCAGGGCTTCTTCCGCATTCGGGGGCGGGTGTTCACTAACCCGGAAGATGCGGCTTTCTTCAACCGCACGCCGCAGCCAGAGGAACTGCCGCAAGTCGTCCGAGCCAGCAAGGCGTGGGCCAATGATCTGGAGAACATTCCGCTGTTTTTTGTCGTCGGAGGGCTGTGTGTCGCGTCGGGCACCGCTGTGGTAGCCACGGGTGTGCTGTTCGGGGTTTTTACCCTGGCGCGGGTGGTACACACGGTCATGTATCTGAGGGAGTACCAGCCTTGGCGCACGCTGGCGTATGGGGTGGGCGTGGCGAGTCTGATCGGCTTGGGCGGTATGCTCGGCGCCAGAATGGTCTAAAGGGAACCGGCCTCCTCAAGCGCTAGCTGTCGGCGCCGGCCCCGTGTGATCTGCCCGCCGAATGCCGTCACGCGGGTGGCCGGCTCAACCGATCAAACGCCCTTGGTCGATGGCAACAGGATCGTCAGAATCCCCACCAGCGGCAGGAACGAGCACAGCGTGTAGACATAGGCGATGCCATGGCTGTCCGCGAGCAGCCCCAGCAGTGCCGCGCCAATACCACTGAAACCGAACATCAGGCCAAAGAACACGCCGGCAATCATCCCTACGTTGCCCGGCACCAGCTCCTGGGCGAAGACGACGATGGCCGAGAACGCCGAGGCCAGGATGAAACCGATCACTACGCTGAGCATCGCAGTCCAGAACAGGTCGACATAGGGCAGCGCCAGGGTGAACGGTGCTGCACCGAGGATGGAAAACCAGATGACGGTCTTGCGGCCGATCCGGTCGCCGATCGGCCCACCAAAGAAGGTGCCCGCGGCCACCGCGCCGAGGAACAGGAACAGGTAAAGCTGGGAGCTGGCGACCGACAGGTTGAATTTCTCGATCAGGTAGAAGGTGAAGTAGCTGGTCAGGCTGGACATGTAGAAGTACTTGGAAAACACCAGCACGGCCAGCACCACCAGGGCGAAGGTCACGCGGCTTTTCGACAGGCCGTGGGTGGCTTTGCTGCCTTGCTTGAGCTTGAACAGGTTGAGGTGGTTGCGGTACCAGCGGCTCAAGCCATGCAGCACCAGGATCGCGAACACGGCAAACAGGCCGAACCAGGCGATATGGTCTTGGCCGTAGGGAATGATGATCGCCGCCGCCAGCAACGGGCCAAGCGCGCTACCGGTGTTGCCGCCGACCTGGAAGGTCGATTGCGCCAGGCCGTAGCGCCCGCCGGAGGCCAGGCGGGCCACCCGTGACGTTTCCGGGTGGAAGGTCGACGAACCGACGCCGACCAGCGCCGCCGCGAGCAGGATCGCCGGGAACGTGCCGACAAACGCCAGCATCAAGATGCCGGCCAAGGTACACACCATGCCCGCCGGCAGCAGCCAGGGCTTGGGGTGGCGGTCGGTGTGGTAGCCGATCCACGGCTGCAGCAGGGAGGCCGTCAGTTGGAAGGTCAGGGTGATCAGGCCGACCTGGGTGAAGCTCAGTCCGTAGTTGGCCTTGAGCATTGGATAGATCGATGGCAGCACGGCCTGGATCAGGTCATTGATCAGATGCGCCAGGGCGCAGGCGCCTAGAACGCGCATGACCAAGGGGCTGACTTGGGGCGGGCTGGAGGTGGCAGCGGGAGACGCGGTCAAGGTCGACATGCAGGCATTCCATACAAGGCAGTGAACGACGGGGAGGCGGGCAGCGATGATTTAAACCGCCGCTCCATGGGTGAACTCGGTGTTTATGCTAGATTTGCCGCCGATGCCTGTCTCGCGAAATTCGGGCAGCAAACATCGCAAAAGGGGCGAAGCCATCAAAACACTGGATAAATTTCTGCGAGAGATCGATGAGGGCGAGTGGGCCGTCATCAGTTCGGCCACCGACTATGCAGATAACTGGGTGATCCCCGACCACCGCCACGAGAAGCATCAACTGCTGTACGCCACCGAAGGCGTGATGGTGGTGCATTCGGCGCAGAATCAGTGGACGGTGCCGCCCAATCGCGGCTTCTGGATGCCCAGCGGGCATGTGCATTCGCTGCGTTGCGTCGGTGTTCTGAAAATGCGCAGTGTGTTTGTGCGCCCCGCGAGTTTTCCGAACTTGCCGAGCGAAACCAAGGCCGTCAGCATTTCACCGCTGCTCAGTGAGCTGATCAAAGCCTCGGTCAGTTTGAAGCCGCCGTATGCCGAAGATTCGCGCGACGCCCGGATCATGCACCTGATCCTCGACGAGCTCGCCCTGTTGCCGGCCTTGCCGCTGTCCCTTCCCCAGCCTGCAGACCCGCGCATCCGCCGGATTTGCCTGGCGTTGCAGGACGACCCGGGCGATGCCTCGACCGTGGCGGATTGGAGCGAGCGCCTGGGCCTGGACCAGACCACCATCCAGCGCCTGTTCCGCCGGGAAACCGGCCTGACCTTCGGCCAGTGGCGCCAGCAAGCGCGGTTGCTGCTGGCACTGGAGCGGATAGCGGTGGGGGAGAAAATTATCGATGTGGCGTTTGAGTTGGGCTATGAAAGCCCGAGCGCCTTTACCAGTATGTTCAAGAAACAGTTTGGCAAGACGCCGAGTCAATTCTTTCGCTAGCGCCAGGCTCGTCGAGTGTTAACACGGCGGGGTGCTCGCGTACACGTCCAGCAGGCCGTAGAAGGCGTCGATATCCAGCGGTCGGCTGAGGAAGTAGCCTTGACCTTCGTCACAGGCCACTGCCTTGAGCAGTGCCAGGTGTTCGGCGGTTTCAATCCCTTCTGCCGTTACTGTCAGCGACAGGGCGCGCCCCAAGCCGACAATCGCCAGAACAATGGCCTTGTCATCGGCGCTGTCCTCCAGCCGGTTCAAGAAGCTGCGGTCGATTTTCAAACCGTCGAAGGGGAACGCGCGCAAGTAGCTCAGTGAGGAGTAGCCGGTGCCGAAGTCATCCATGGCGATGCGCAGACCCAGGTGCTTGAGGGTGTGCATGACCTCAAGCGCGCCGACGGCATCTTCAAGCATCACGCTTTCGGTGATTTCCAGCTCCATGCGCGTCGGCTCGATGCCCGACTTATCCAGGGCGTACCGCACGCGTTCCACCAGGTTGCCGCGCTTGAATTCGGTGGGCGACAGGTTCACCGACACAAAAAGATGCTCAGGCCACTGCGCGGCGCACGCGCAGGCGGTTTCGAGCACCCAGTCGCTCAGCGAGAGGATCAACACTGACTCTTCGGCAATCGGAATGAAGGTGTCCGGTGCGATCAGGCCGTGCACTGGGTGTTGCCAACGCACCAGGGCTTCGGCGCCGACCATTTGCCCGTCGCTGATGCGATAGCGTGGCTGGAAGTGCAGGCGCAGTTCTGCGTGCTTGATCGCAAACCGCAGGTCGCTTTCCAGGCGGCGACGCTCGATGATCCGTGCGTTCATTTCACCGGAGTAAAACCGCCAGGTATTGCGCCCGGCAGCCTTGGCTTCGTACAGGGCGATGTCGGCGTAGCGCAGCAACTCGGTGACCCCGTTGGCGTCATTGGGCGCGAGGGCAATGCCGATACTGGCGCTGATGAACACGTCCTGCTCGTCGACTCGGATCACCCGTTCGACAGACTCGATCAAGCACCGGCACAGGGCTTCGACTTCGTCCTGGGCGCCGGCGTCGACGAGGATCAGCACAAATTCATCGCCGCCGACGCGAGCGAGCAGGTCACCGTGGCGCACGCAATCGGCCAGGCGGCCCGATACCTCACTGAGCACACGGTCACCGGCCGCATGCCCGAGCAAGTCATTGACTGGCTTGAACCGGTCCAGGTCCAGGCTGAGCATGACCAAAGGGTGCTCCAGGGTGGGCAACGCTTTGAGTTTTCCGTCCAGAAACGCTTGCAGGCGCGTGCGATTGGGCAGCCCGGTGAGGGCGTCGTGCAGGGACAGGAACTCGATGCGTCGCCGCGCTTCGACTTCTTCGGTCACATCGGTGGCGGTCCCGCGAAACCCGCCGCAGGGCATTTCGCGCGCCGACAACCGGGTGGTGCGCTCACGCCCCTGGGCGTCGACATAGCGACACTGAATGCTGATGTCCGCGCGCTGCTTGGCCGTGCTCAGCCACTGCGAAAGGGCGCCGTCATCGGTGTCCAGCAGGGCGTGCAGGGGGGCGCCGATCCAAGCCTGGAGGTCCAGGCCCGTGACGCTTTCGAAGCGTTCCGACAGATAGGTGAAGCGCCACTGGTCGTCTATTTCCCAGACCCAGTCCGAACTGGCTTCCACTACATCGCGAAAGCGCGCTTCGCTGGTGGCCAGCGCGTTTTGACTGTCTTGCAGCGACGTGTGGCTGGTATCGAGGGCTTGGGCGTCCGCCGTGGTGCGGCGCACAATCAGCCAGGTCATCAGGCACACCAGTAACGCAGCCAGGCCCAGCAGCGGCAAGCCAACCGCCGTTAACCGCATACCGGGCCGCTCGGGCTGCCAATGCAGGCTGCCGGCGGCGCCGTTATCACCCAGGGCCAACAACAAGGTCTTGCCGATTTCATCGGGTTTGGCGATGTGCAGGTGATCGACGCCAAAATCATTGCCGATTTCGGTCAGCTTGGCGCTGTCGAGGATGTTGATGAAGAGCAATACCGAGGCTTTTCGGTCATCGGCGATCACGGTGGGGTCAGTGCCAGGCGTTATCGCCGCTGCCGCTACCAGCGTGGGGCTGCCGCGCACGTTAATGAACGTCGTGATCGGTGTGTCCGTCGCGGCGCTTGCGCGTGCTTGTTCGAGCATCGCCGCGACGGGCTGGCCGAGCCAATCGGTGAGTTCAATCGGTTGCAATTTGCCCTCGACCACCGCGTACACCGTGCGGTCCAGGTCGTTGACGACAAACACGCCTTGAAAACCGAAATCATGGAACAGCGTGGGCCCCACGTTTTCGCGGGCATAGGCCCAATCCGTGTCCACGGTGACGTGCAGGTGTTTGTAGGCATCGCCCCAAAACGCGTAGTCCTTGACGGTCAGGCTCAGGGATTTTTCCAGGGATTGCACCGCCTTGCGGGTGTAGAAGGCGCTTTCGCTGTCTTCGAATCGGTCCAGCTCGTGGGCGAGGTACACCAGCGAATAGCTGGCCGCTGCAAACACGCAGGCGAGCAGCGCCACGCACTGGAACAGCGACGTGCGCGCCAGCGACAGACTGGTGCGCTGGGAAAGCTTGCGAACGATCGGGGCGAGGGTATTTGGCATTGATTCCCGCAGGGCGTTGTTGCTTGTCAGGGGTATGACAGGCTATCGGCCGCCTTGTGGAGAAAATGAGTGCTTCAGGTGCGGTGGGTGGCGGTGCGGGCGCGCAGTGCTTCGTGTAGATTTCGGTTGTCTTGCGGCCTGCTGTCGCGGTATGCCCATCCTGTGGTGGGTCGCTGTGGTTTCGCCGCTCGGCCGGCCGCCCAAGCCAGCACGGCCGCCGCGCCCAGCACTGCGGCACTTAGTTCGAACGTGGCCTGGTAGCCACGCCGGTCGAACACCCAGCCGCCCGTGATGGCCCCCAAGGCAATTGCCAACTGGATAATCGCTACCATCAACCCGCCGCCAGCCTCGGCGTCGTGGGGCAGGGTTCTCGCCAGCCAGGTCCACCAACCCACAGGCGCGGCAGTGGCCATCAGCCCCCATAGGGCGAGCAACACGGTGGTCATCAGCGTCGAACGGCCCACCATGACCAATGCGATCGCGACGGTGGCCATCATCAACGGGATCACGATTAGCGTCGGGTACAGGCCGTTTTTCAAGAAGCGTTCGATCAGGAAAGTGCCGGCCAGACCTGCCAGGCCCAGCACCAACAGGATCAGCGATAGCATGGAGACGCTGACGTGGGTCACCGTTTCCAGAAACGGGCGCAGGTAGGTAAACAGCATGAACTGGCCCATGAAAAACGTACTGACGGCGACCATGCCCAAAGCCACTGGCCCGTTCTTCATCAAACGCACTGGATTGATGGTTTTCCCAACTGCCTGCGTTCTGATCGACGGCAGGCTCAGCAGCAGCCATACCACGGCCACCACGGCCACCGGTACTACGCAGAAAAAGGCGCCACGCCAGCCGATCAATGCGCCTAGAAAGCTGCCTAGTGGTGCCGCAATCACCATCGCAAATGCGTTGCCGCCGTTGATCATCGCCAATGCTCGTGGCACCAGGGGGGCGGACACCAGGCGCATTGCCGTAGCGGCGGACAGCGACCAAAAGCCGCCAATGGCCACGCCGATCAGCCCACGTCCCAGCATGAAGATCAGATAATTCGGTGCGAATGCCACCACCGTTCCGGAGACGATCATCAGCATGGTCAGTGAGATCAGCAGCCATCTGCGATCTATTCGTGCTGCGACTGAGGCGATGATCAGGCTGGTCAGTAAGGCAAATAGCCCCGAAACGGAGATGCCTTGGCCGGCCTGACCTTCGGTGATGCCCAAGTCGGCGGCCAGCGGGGTGAGCAAGCTCACGGGCATGAACTCGGACGCGATCAGGGCAAAGGCTGCCAGGGACATTGCGAGCACGGCGCCCCAACGTTGCGCGGTAGAGGTAGCGGTCATGACTTGAATCCTGTGTTGCGCAGCGTGGCCTCGGCAATGAGGCCGCGCGTCGAGAGGGTCACTTCAGGTAGGTGTTAAAGAAGTGAGTGAGTTTCGCGAATGGAATAAGGTCGACCCGGTCGTAGAGGTCCACATGGCCTGCGTCAGGCACGATCACCAGCTCTTTGGGCTCTGCGGCGCGCTGATAGGCGTCCTCGCTGAACTCGCGGGAATGCGCGTGGGCGCCGGCAATCAGCAACAGCGGGCGCGGTGAGAGCGTGTCGATGTCGTTGAGCGGGTAGAAGTTCATGAATTTCACGTTGCTGGTCAGCGTCGGCCGGGTAGTGGTTTGCGTGGAGGCGCCGGCAGGGGTGAATGCGCCGCGCGGCGTGCGGTAGAAGTCGTAGAACTCGTCCCCCACGGCATTGCCGGTGAGTGCTTGCGGTGTACCGCCGGTGTAGAGGGTTTCGCCGCCCTGGAACTCCACATAGCGCTGATTGGCTGCCTGAAACAGGACGTGCTGGCGTTGCTCGCGCGTGACCGCATGATTGAGACCGTTGCGGTTGACGGCGCCCATGTCGTACATACTGACGGTGGCGATGGCCTTGAGGCGCGGGTCGATCTTCGCTGCGCTGATGGCGAAGCTGCCACTGCCGCAGACGCCGATCACGCCAATGCGCTCACGATCCACCATTGGGCGGGTGCCGAGGAAATCCACGGCGGCACTGAAGTCTTCGGCATACAGTTCGGGCAGCACCGCGTTACGTGGCGAGCCTGCGCTTTCGCCCCAGAACGACAGGTCTAGGGACAGGGTGACGAAACCCCCTTCGGCCATTTTGGTGGCGTAGAGGTTCGCGCTCTGTTCTTTGACGGCGCCCATCGGGTGGCCCACGATAATCGCGGCGTTTTTTGAGGTGGGGGCAAGGTGGTTAGGCACGAACAGATTGCCCACGACCTGCATGCCGTATTGATTGTTGAAGGTGACCTTTTCTACGCTCACCTTGTCGCTGGTGTAGAAGTTGTTTGCGCCGTTGGACATGTCGGCTCCCAGTGAGGAAAAAGACGTCACCAGCAAACCCAGGGCGAGCAAGAGGCTTTTCATTGGCGGTTCCTTGGTGAAATGAGTTCGCCCATTTTCCCGATGCCGCCAAGGGTTCTGTAGTGCGTTCCGCTGGATTACTTGCCTGATCCTCTGAGTCTTGAGATTCGCTGGGGACGACCAAGAACTGACGCGTTACAGTTCAGTGAATAAACGAAAGAGCCTGTTATGACGGACAATCATTCACCCCTGGCAATGCTGGTGCAGGCCATCGGCTCGCGGATATCGACACCCGGCGACTTCGCCATGCCCATTCCGGGGCTGGGCCTTTATCGCCGTGAGCATCCCTCCACGCCGGTGGTGTGCATGGTCGAGCCGTGCATCGTTCTCGTCGCCCAGGGCGAGAAGCAGTTGTGGGTGGGCGGCGAGGGCTACCCGTATGACACGTCGCGTTTTCTGCTCACCTCGCTGGATATTCCGGCCAATTCAGAGGTGCGGGTGGCCAGCCCAACACAGCCGTGCCTGGGGCTGACGTTCAAGCTGGATTTGCGCATATTGGCCGAACTGATCGCCCAGAGTGAGCTGCCGCCGATGCGTGAGCGGCCGGTGATGAAGGGAGTGGGGATTGGTGCGGTCACCGATGGCATGCTCGCGGCATTCGCACGCCTGGTGGCATTACTCGATGAGCCGGAAGCGATACCGGCAATCGCCCCGCTGATCAGCCGCGAGATTCATTACCGACTGCTGAAGAGCGATCAGGCCGGCCGGTTGAGTCAGATCTGTTCGGTTGACGGTCAGGGCTATCGCATTGCCAAGGCTATCGACTGGTTGAAGCTCAATTACGACGCGGCGCTGCGCGTGGATGAGTTGGCCGCGCGAGTGCAAATGAGCGCCGCTACCTTTCACCATCACTTTCGGCAACTAACGGCGATGAGCCCGCTGCAATATCAGAAGTGGCTGCGTTTGAATGAGGCCCGTCGCTTGATGTTGAACGAACACCTGGATGTTTCCAGCGCAGCCTTCAAGGTTGGTTATGAAAGCCCCTCACAGTTCAGTCGTGAATACAGCCGACTGTTCGGCGTGCCGCCCAAGCGCGATATTGCGGCGCTGCGCGGCAACGCGGCGATCGCCGCTCAGTCGTCGTCAAGTTAGCGAAAAAGATGCAGCTAATCGGCCGTGTGAACAGCATCGCCCACGAATCCAACGCGCACGGCGCGCCGAAAAGGCGGCCATCGGGGGAGAAAGATTGGTGCGCCGGCAGCGCTCTCGATTGCCCAGTAATGATTGTGCTGCGGTGACGCGTGAACACGCCAGTGATGGGGTGAGTCCCGTTGGGGCGGTGTCGGCCGCCCCGAACGGTCAGGTTTCAGTTGATCCGGGGATGCTGCTGCACAAGGTTGTTGCGCTTGGCTTCCAGCTCGGCAATTTCGGCATCAATGTCTTCGATTTTCTGCTCGATATTGTCGTGGTGTTCCTGCAGCAGTTCCTTGGCCTCTTCCATGTCCGAAGCGGCCGGAGCGGCACCGCGCAGGGGCTTGTTGGCGGTTTCCTTCATGGTCAGGCCGGTGACCAGGCCGACTACGGCGAACACCATCAGGTAGTAGGCGGGCATGTACAGGTCGTTGGTGCTTTCCACCAACCAGGCCACTGCGGTCGGGGTCACGCCGGCGATCAGCACCGAGACGTTGAACGCACTGGCCAGGGCGCTGTAGCGCAGGTGCGTGGGAAACATCGCCGGCAGTGTCGATGCCATCACGCCGATAAAGAAGTTGAGCACGATCGCCAGGATCAGCAGGCCGCTGAAGATCAGGCCGATCTTGCCGCTGGTAATCAGCATGAACGCGGGGATCGACAGGAATAGCAGGCCGATGCTGCCAGCGATGATGAAGGGTCTGCGGCCGATCTTATCGCTGATAAAACCAATGAACGGCTGCACGAACAGCATGCCGACCATGATCGCGATGATGATCAGCACGCCGCTGTTTTCTTTGTAGTGCAGGTTATGCGACAGGTAGCTCGGCATGTACGTGAGCAGCATGTAATAGGTCACGTTGGTGGCCGCGACGATACCGATGCAGGTCAGCAGGCTGCGCCAGTGCTGGGTGGCGACTTCCTTGAACGACACTTTTGGGCCGTGGGTCAGGCCTTCGCGGTCGCCTTGTTCGAGTTTGTCCATGTGCTGTTGGAACGCCGGCGTTTCTTCCAGCGCATTGCGCAGGTACAGGCCGATAAGGCCCAGGGGCAGGGCCAGGAAGAACGGCAGGCGCCAGCCCCATGCTTCGAAGTCCGCTTCGCCCAATACGCTGGAAATCAGCACTACCACACCGGCGCCCAGCACGAAGCCGGCGATGGAGCCGAAGTCCAGCCAACTGCCGAGAAACCCGCGCTTGCGGTCCGGTGCGTATTCGGCGACGAAGATCGAGGCGCCGGTGTATTCACCGCCCACTGAGAAGCCCTGGGCCATCTTGCACAGCAACAGCAGGATCGGCGCCCAGATACCGATCGAGGCATAGCCGGGAATCAAGCCAATGGCGAAGGTGCTCAGGGACATGATCACGATGGTCGCGGCCAGGACTTTTTGCCGCCCGTATTTGTCGCCCAGCGAGCCAAAGAACAGGCCGCCCAGGGGACGGATCAGGAAGGGGACGGAAAAGGTGCCCAGTGCGGCGATCATTTGCACGCTGGGGGAGGCGTCGGGGAAGAACACCTTGCCGAGCACATAGGCGACAAACCCGTATACGCCGAAGTCGAACCATTCCATGGCGTTGCCCAATGCAGCGGCGGTGATCGCCTTGCGCACCTTGGCGTCGTCGACGATGGTGATGTCTTTCAACCCGATGGGTTTGACGCTTTTCTTACGTAATTTCATGCGGACCACTCTGAAACTGAACTGGGGTGGTGCCATCGCTACGATGGCGCCGCTCTGTCAGTTGAGATACAAGCGGACACCAAATAATTCACCGCTATTTGCGTTTTTTTGCAGATGGATTGAACGTCATGAGTTCCCGAGGGAGTCAACCCCATGCCTGTCATTGCTTCCCGCCTGATCTATCGCCAACCACAACCCGAAGACGTGCAGCGATTGTTCGCGATCTTCGGCGACCCGCAGACCAACCTGTTCAATCCCGCCGGCCCCATGACCTGCCTTGCAGACGCGCAACGCTTGCTGAACCGCTGGCGCGAACACTGGGCCGCCCAGGGCTACGGCTGGTGGGCGATTGCCCTGCGGGACGCGCCGCAGCAGATCATCGGCTTTGGGGGGATTGCGCCCCTGCATTACCTGACGCAGCAGCGCATCAACCTGGGCTATCGCTTGGCCGTCGAGGCCTGGGGGCAGGGTTACGCCACCGAGCTGGGCCGCGATGCGCTGGCGCTGGCATTCGACACCCTTGATTTGCCTGAAGTGTTCGGGTTGGTGCGGCCTGATCACAGGATGTCGATTCGGGTGCTTGAAAAGATTGGCATGCAACGCTGCGGCGTGCTCGACGATGTCCCCGGTGAGGCACCGAGCGTGGTGTTTCGGGCTTGTCGTCCTACAACCTGATTTTCATGCTCATCGCTGTATCCGCATAACACCTAGATAAACGGCAATCTTTCAGATTGACAGCGCGGAGGGCGCCCGATATAAAAGTCGCAGTTGTACGACGACATATGACGTTACATGTGTCCTATCTAACAAAAATAAAAAGTGATGCCATGAACTTGAACGAGCCCATCAACGCCCATCGCGTTGGCCAAGCGGTAGGCAACTATCGCTGGACCATCTGCGCGATGCTGTTCTTCGCCACCACCGTCAACTACCTCGACCGCCAGGTGCTCAGCCTGCTGGCGCCGCAGTTGTCGACGCAATTTGGCTGGAGCAACACCGATTACGCGAACATCGCGGCGGTGTTTCAGTTTGTCTATGCGATTTCCATGCTGTTCGCCGGGCGGTTTGTCGACAAGATCGGCACCAAGGCGGCTTACGTAATAGCGATTGCCATCTGGTCCACCGGCGCCATCCTGCATGCGTTCGCGGTGCCGATGGGCGAGGGGATCGCAGCCCTGAGCGCTGCGATTGGCCTGGCGGTGATTCCGGTATCGATCGCGGGCTTTATGCTGTCCCGCGCGGTACTGGCGATCGGTGAGGCGGGCAATTTCCCGATTGCGATCAAGGCCACCGCCGAGTATTTCCCGAAGAAAGAACGCTCGCTGGCGACCGGTATTTTCAACTCGGGCGCCAACGTCGGCGCGATCCTGGCGCCGATCTGTGTGCCGCTGATCGCCGGGATGTGGGGCTGGGAAGCGGCGTTCATGGTCATCGGCATGCTCGGCTTTGTCTGGGTCGCGGTGTGGGCTGCGGTGTATGAAAAACCCGATCAGCAAAAACGCCTGTCGGCCGAAGAGCTGGCCTACATCCGCAGTGACCAGACTGCACAGCCGTTCACCGCGCAGGCTGCAGGCGCGGCGTCGAAAAAAGTCTCGTGGTTCAAGCTGCTGACCTATCGCCAGACCTGGGCCTTTGCCTTCGGCAAGTTCATGACTGACGGTGTGTGGTGGTTTTTCCTGTTCTGGCTGCCCACTTACCTGTCGGCGCAGTACGGCATGAAAGGCGCCGATATCGTCATGCCGCTGGCGGTGCTGTACAGCATGACCATGGTTGGCAGCATCGGCGGCGGCTGGTTCCCGAGCTACTTCATGGCACGCGGCGATGCGCCCTACGACGGCCGCATGAAAGCCATGTTGGTCATCGCACTGTTCCCGCTGGTGGTGCTGCTGGCGCAACCGTTGGGCTACATCAGCTTCTGGGTGCCGGTGTTGCTGATCGGCGTGGGCGCGTCGGCGCACCAGGCGTGGTCGTGCAATATCTTCACCACCGTGTCCGACATGTTCCCGCAGAAAACCGTGGCCTCGGTGGTCGGCATCGGCGGCATGGCCGGCGGCCTCGGCGGGGTGGTGATGACCAAGGTCGGCGGCTGGGTGTTTGACTACTACAAGTCCATCGGCGATATCCATACCGGCTACATGATCATGTTCGCGATCTGTGCGCTGGCGTATCTGGTGGCCTGGAGCGTGATGAAGACGCTCGTGCCGCGCCACAAGGAAATCACCGATCTGTAAACCGGGCGGGGCTCGAATCGTCCGCGCCCCGCACTACAGCGCACGCGCCCAGGTCTGGCTGACCAGTGGCTGGCCAAAACTGAGGGTGGGCTCTTCCTCAATCAGCTCAAAACCGGCTTTCTGGTAGAGCTTGCGCGCGTCGGTCAGTGCACTCATGGTCCACAGCACCATGCGCGTGTACCCGGCATTTCGGGCAAAGCGCAGGCATTCATCCACCAGGCGCCGGCCGATGCCCAGGCCCCGCGCACTCGCGTCGACGTAGAGCATGCGCAACTGGGCGGTGCTGTCGTCATGGCGCACGACGAATACTGAACCCACCACCGCGCCATCTTTCTCCGCGATCCAACAGTGCTCGCGGGGCGGGTCGAACTCGCGCAGGTACTTGGCGACAATCTCCGCCACCAGCGCTTCGAACTCCCAGTTCCATTGGTATTCCCGCGCATACAGTGCCGATTGCTGCTGCACCACCAGGCCCATGTCGCCGGGTTGCGGGTCGCGCAACAGGTAGCTCGGAGCGGTGCCTTGCAGCAACGCTTGAATGCGCTGCATGGCTGCGGTCAGTTGCTGTTGTTGCGGCTCGGGCAAGGCACTCAATACGGCAATGACTTCTTGTTGGGTTTTCTGTTCCAGCGGGGCCAGGACTGACCGGCCCAGGTCACTGAGGTGCAGTTGCACCGCGCGCGCATCGGTGATCGAGCGGACTTTCTGGATCAAGCCCTGCTTCTCTAACCCGCTGATCAGCCGGCTCAAGTAACCCGCATCCAGACTGAGCATCTGGCAGAGGTCGGTGCTGGTCAGGTCGCCGCGTGAGGACAGTTCGTACATCACGCGGATTTCGGTGAGGGAGAAGTCGCTTTGCAGCAGGTGTTCCTGCAGCACGCCGATCTGGTGCGTATAGAAACGGTTGAAGCCGCGCACGATACCAGCGCGCTGAACAAGCAGGGGAGTGGACATGGTGTGCGCTCTGATGGTTGCCTTGAGCAAGTATATGGTTGCTTTAGGCAATCATGTCAATGCGTTTAATTCAGCCGATCACCAGCCTCATCAGCGCCGGTCCTGTCGCGCCGATGTGCCCCCAGCGCACGGCCTCGCCAAGGAAATCAAAGGTTTCGGGTAATGCAATTGCGTCACGCGCGATGGTCATCGATGAACCTCCCGTAAGGTGTCGAGCGTTGCAGTGGGCTTTGCACCCGTCAGGATGATACGAACGGCCATGATTACGCCGCCCAGCACCGCGATCAGGCCGGCTGTTTCCATCAGCGACGGCCAGCGCCCGTCAAACCCCAGGCCGAGCAGCGTGGCGAACAGCGATTCAAGCGCAATTAATTGGCCGCTGAGCACCATGGGCAGGCGCCGGGTTGCCGCGTTCCAGGCCCAGGCGCCGAGCACAGTGGACATCACTGCGATGGCCAGGCTCCAGGCGTACAACGGCCCGGCGTGGGCAAAGCCGAATCCGCGGCTCGGCAGTGTGAGCAGGCCAAGTGTGTGCATGACCGGCAACAAGCATAGGGTCGTGCCACCGGCACCGAGCAGCATCAGTGCTGTCCAGAGGCGGGTGACTTGTGCGGGCAGGTCCGCCAGCTGTTTTTGGTTTATCACGCTGAACCCCAACCACAAGCCGACCGCGCTCAGTGAGAACAACACGCCTGCCAGCCACGAGCGGTTCCCCGATGACGGTTGATGGAGGCTGCTGAGGTTCGACAGCAAGAGGCCCGTCGTGAGGCACGCCAGCGGCGCCGCCAGACGGCGCCACTGCACGGTTTTGTGCCGGGTGTTGCCGATCAATGCCAGCAACACCGGCACCATGCCGACAAACGCGGGCGTCAGTACCGGGCCGCCAAACATCACGCCTGCGCCAATGCACAGGCCGTAACCGAGACAACCCAATGCGCCGAGCGCTGCGGCAAGCCAGCGCTGGCCTGGCCGCAGCAGCCGCAGTTGGGCGCGGCACAGCAGCACCCCAGCGACACCCAGTACACCTACGATCAGAAACCGCACGGTCATCAGGTCGTACAGGCTGTAGTTACCGGTGACATAGGGCGCGATGAAGTTCAATGCCCAGCCGAGGGTCGCAATGACGGCAAGCACGACACCGGCGAAGATTGAGGGATGCGAGGCGGTCATCAGGGTTATCCATGAGACGGTGCCTGCATGGTGCATAACCACGGCGGTGTGCTACAAACGAGTTCTCGGCCCTGGACGCATAACTTCAGATTATGAATACGCTCGGCAAGACCTTACCGCCGCTCGCCAGCTTGTTGCCCTTCGAGGCGGCGGCGCGGCTGGAGAGTTTCTCCAAGGCCGCCGATGAGCTGCACATCACCCAGGCCGCCGTCAGCCGGCAGATTCGCGGGCTTGAGGACAACGTGGGGGTGAAGCTGTTCTGCCGGCGCAATCGGGCGGTGTTCCTCACGCAAGAGGGGCGTGAACTGGCGCGGGTGGTCAGCCAGGCACTGCACAGCATCAGCGAGGGCGCCGCCACTCTGCGCGCGGCGCCTCAGCGCAACCGTGTGGTCCTGCTCTGTCAGTTGTGCGAAGCGTTTTACTGGCTGATGCCGCGCCTGTCGAGCTTCCACCAGCAATACCCGGCTATCGAAATCCAAGTGGTGACGTCTACCCGGCCACTCACCGAGTTCAATGACCACTTCGATGTGGCCCTGCAAAGTACGCGGCGCGCCAGCGGCTCGCATCCGCTGATGTTCACCGCCGCCGACGAGGTGTTCCCGGTGTGCAGCCCGGCCTACTTGAGTGCGCAACAACCACTGTCCCTCAGCGGATTGCGGGCCTACACGTTTTTGCACCACAGCGCCGAGCCGCCCCATTTGATGGAGTGGGACAGTTGGTTGCAGGTGTTCGGCCAGACACTGGCCGGCGACGCGCGCAGCGCCACGTTCGACAGCTACCCGCTGATGCTCCAGGCCGCTGTCGAAGGGCATGGGATTGCCATGGGTTGGCGTCGCACCGCGAGCCGGCTGATTGACAGCGGGGCGCTGGTGCGGCCGTGTGCCGAGAGCGTGCATTTAACGCAAGCGATCTCGGTGTACAGACAGCAGGGCGCCGGCAGCCGCCCCGACGTGACGGCGCTGTTGGCCTGGCTTGAAGCGCAGTTGCAGAATGAGGGCTGACTGGAGCGAAGCCGCTCCCGCCACCCATGTGGCAATGTGAGCGCTCCACGCGTAGTTCAAACAGCGTTCGACATCGAAAACGGAGCCTTTCCTTATGCCCACCCTGCACCTGCTGTGCGGCAAGATCGCCTCAGGCAAGTCAACGCTTGCCAAAGCGCTCGTCAGTGAACACGCGGCCATCTTGCTCAGTGAAGACCTGTGGCTGGCACAGCTCTATCCCGGTGAAATACTGGCGGTGGCCGATTACGTGCGCTGCGCCCAACGCATTCGCGGGGTATTGGGGCCGCTGGTGATCAATCTGCTGGAGTCGGGCGTCAACGTGGTGCTGGACTTCCCGGCGAACACCCTGGCCAGTCGCGAGTGGTTGCGTGGCCTGGCCCAGGCCGCACAGGTGCCGCATCGCCTGCACTATCTGGAGCTGGATGACGACACCTGCCGCGCCCGCCTGCATGCCCGCAATGCCCAGGGTGAGCATGATTTTGCCGCGACCGATGCCGAGTTCGAGCTGATCACGCGCCATTTCTGTGTGCCGAGTGAGGATGAGGGGCTGGTCATTGAGGTCCATCGCCCGTGAGCATTGAGTTGCCAGCGGAATTTCAGCGCTGATGTCAGCGGTCTCGTCGACGCTGGCTCAGCGCGCCTGTTCGGTCGCGGCTCAATAGACATCCCGCAGATAACGCTTCTGCTCACTCATCCGCCGCCAATAATCGACGGCGCTCTCGACGCCCAGCCCGCCGTGACGATACGCAACCTGGCGCAAGGCCTGGTCGACATCCTTGGCCATATGGCTGGCATCGCCGCAGATGTACAACTGCGCGCCTTCCTGCAGCCAGCGCCACAGCTCGGCGCCGTGTTCGCGGATGCGATCCTGCACGTAGATTTTCTGCGCCTGGTCGCGGGAAAACGCCAGGCTCAGGTGGGTGAGCAAGCCATCGCGCTGCATGCCCTGCAGTTCATCCTGGTAGTAAAAATCGCTCGCCGCGTGTTGTTCACCGAAAAACAGCCAATTGCGGCCCTGATGCCCCTGGGCCCGGCGCTCCTGCAAAAATGCGCGGAAGGGCGCCACGCCGGTGCCGGGGCCGATCATGATGATCGGTACGTCGCCATCGGCAGGCGGGCGGAAGTGCTTGGAGGGCTGCACGAACACCGGCACTTCGCCGTTGTCGGCGCGGTCGGCGAGGAAGGTTGACGACACGCCTTTGCGCTTGCCATAGCGCACGGCCGCCACGGTGAGGTGGACTTCCCTCGGGTGTGCCTTGGCGCTGGATGCAATCGAATACAAGCGCGGTTGCAGGCGCTTGAGCGTGCCGAGCAGTTCGTCCGCCGCGCAGTCGATGGGGTATTCGTGCAGCACGTCCGCCAGTTGCCGGCCCCACAGCCAGTCCTTCAGCTCGGTTTTGCGCTCAGGTTCGAGCAGGTGTTTCAGGCCCGGCTTGGCGCTGCGTTCGGCGATGAAGGCCAGGGTTTCGCTGTTGGGCCGGGCAATTTCAAAGTGCTCGGTCAGGGCCTGGTGCAGCGGTACGTCGCCGAGCTTGTCGATATTTACGCAGGTACTGGAACCCAAGCGGGTCAGATCAAGCAACTCGCTGACCAGCTCAGGGCAGTTGCGCGGCATCACCGCCAAGGCATCGCCGGCTTCGTAGGTCAGCCCGGAGTCCGCCAGGCCCAGGGAGAATTGACGGGTTTCCTTGTGGCGGCTTTGCGGGTTCAGGTGCCGGTTGAGCAGCAACCGTGAGGCATGCGGCTTGGGTTTGCCGCTGGGCGTGGCGAGGGCTACGGGCGTTGCCGGGTTGAGGGTGCGTAGGAACTGCGTGAACCAGGCATCGGCGCGTGCTTCGAATTCGGTATCGCAGTCGACGCGCTCCAGCAGGCGGGTGGCGCCCAACTCCAGCAGGCGCCGGTCGAGTTGTTTGCCGTGCTGGCAGAACTGGTCGTAATTGGGATCACCCAACGCCAGTACCGCGAAGCGCAGCGACTCCAGACGGGTCTCGGCGTGGGTCAGGCCGTGCCAGAAACCTTCGCCGTTGTCCGGCGGGTCGCCGTCGCCGAAGGTGCTGCTGATCAGCGCGAGGTTCTGCGTGTGCGCCAGTTTGCTCGCGGGGAAGTCCGCCATCGCGCTCAGCTCCACCGCGATGCCGCTGGCGCGCAGGCGCTGGGCAAAACGCTCGGCCAAGGCTTCGGCGTTGCCGGTTTGCGAGGCCCATAACAAGGTGACGGCCGGCGTATCAGGGGCGGGCGCTGCTGCCACGGCGCTGGCCTCGGTGCGGCTGAACAAACCGCCCAGCATGCCGTCCAGCCACAGTCGGGCGTCCTTGGCCATGGGCGCATTGGCCGGCAGCGTCGGGACGCCACCGGCCGGGTGCCCGGTGCTGGATTGCAGGCCACTGAGAAAGCCGGCGAGGTAGGTGCGTTCACTGTCGCTCAATGACGGCGACGGCAGGTTGCGGATGCCGATCAGGTCGGCGAAGGCGTCGAGGCGCGACATGGCGAGCTCCTCTGCTAAGGGGGAAACGGGGTGGGCGGCCGGTGTCGCTACGTCGAGGAACTGGTGCTCGATCAGTTCGACCCGTTGCAGGGCCACCGCACAGAACTTGAACTCGGGCTGCAGCGAAATCGGGTCGACCGCGTCATGGGTCACGGCGTTGATCGCCAGGTTGTCGCCGAACACATCGTTCCAGTGAAACGGCGCAAAACAGCTGCCTGCACGCACGCGGTCGCTGACCACCGCGGGCAGTACGGCGCGGCCGCGCCGTGAGCGTATCTCGACCGGGTCTTTGTGCTTGATGCCCAGGCTGGCGGCGTCGTCGGGATGGATTTCGACGAAGGGGCCGGGGTTGAGTTTGTTCAGCGTGGCGACCTTGCCGGTCTTGGTCAGGGTGTGCCACTGGTGTTGCAAGCGGCCAGTGTTGAGCACGAATGGGAATGCCTCATCCGGCATTTCTGCCGGCGACAGGTGCGGGCGCGGGAAAAACCGGGCTTTGCCGTGTTCGGTGGCAAAAACGATCGCGGGTTGGCGGCCGTCGGCATGAGTCTTGAGGGCTTGGCTGATGCCGTTATTCAGGTAGCGGATCGGGTTGCGCTCTGCGGCCTCGTTCGATGCGCACGGCCATTGCAGTGGTTGTTCGCGCAGGCGTGCATAGCTGGCGCCGCGAATGTCGTAGCCGGTGGCGGGGTTCCAGGCGCGCTTGATTTCTTCGAACACCTCGTCGGCGGACGCATACGTAAAGGCGTCGGCGAAGCCCATTTCGCACGCGACCCGGGCGATGATCTGCCAGTCGGCCAGCGACTCGCCCGGTGGCTCCACGGCTTTTTGCATCAGGGTCAGGTTGCGCTCGGAGTTGATCATCACCCCTTCGGCTTCGGCCCACAGGGCGCCGGGCAAGAGGATGTCGGCGTAGCGATTGGTCTCGGTATCGAGGAACGCATCCTGGGTGATCACCAGTTCGGCGGTTTGCAACGCCTTGATCACCGTTTGGCGATTGGGCGCGCTGGCCACCGGGTTGGTGCAGATGATCCAGCAGGCTTTGATCTGCCCGGCCGCCATCTGCTCGAACATGGCGACGGTGCCACTGCCCGCCTGGCGCGGCAGGCTGTCGGCGGGCAGGTTCCACAGCGCTTCGATAAACGTGCGGTCGGCGTCGACCAGCACCGAGCGCTGCCCCGGTAGGCCGGGGCCCATGTAGCCCATCTCACGACCGCCCATGGCGTTGGGTTGCCCTGTCAGGGAGAACGGCCCGCTGCCGGGGCGGCAGATCGCGCCGGTGGCCAGGTGCAGGTTGCACAGCGCGTTGGTGTTCCAGGTGCCGTGGGTGCTTTGGTTGAGGCCCATGGTCCAGCAGCTCATCCACTCGGCGGCCTGGCCGATCCAGTCGGCGGCTTGGCGGATGTCGGCTTCGGCCAGGCCGGTCAGTTCGGCGACCCGCTGCGGCGGGTAGTCCTCCAGAAAGCCGGGCATGGCCTCCCAGCCTTCGGTGAAGGCGGCGATAAAGGCCGGTTCGGTGTGCCCGTTTTTCACCAGCAGGTGCAGCAAGCCGTTGAGCAACGCCAGGTCGGTGCCCGGTTTGATCGGCAGGAACAGGTTGGCCTTGTCGGCCGTGGCACTGCGCCGTGGGTCGACCACGATCAGTTTGGCGCCGGCCTTGACCCGGTCCATCATGCGCAGGAACAGGATCGGGTGACAGTCGGCCATGTTGGCGCCGATCACGAAGAACAGGTCTGCGCGGTCGAAGTCTTCATACGAACCGGGCGGCCCGTCGGAACCGAGGGAGAGTTTGTAGCCGCTGCCGGCGCTGGCCATGCACAGGCGCGAGTTGGACTCAATGTTGGCGGTGCGCACAAAACCCTTGGCCAGTTTGTTGATCAGGTACTGGGCTTCCAGCGACATCTGCCCGGACACGTAGAACGCCAGCGCATCCGGGCCATCGCGGTCGAGGATGGCGCGCAAACGGCCGGCGGTCTCGCTGATGGCCTTGTCCATGCCGATACGCACCGGGTCGTGATCACGCGCCTGGCGCAGGTAGGCGTTTTCCATGCGGCCGGACTCGGCGATGGCTTGCCCGCAGGTGGTGCCTTTGGTGCAGAGCCGGCCGGCGTTGGTGGGGTGGGCCTTGTCGCCGATCACCTTGACCACGCGGTTGTGCTCGACTTGCATGACGATGCCGCAGCCCACGCCACAATAAGGACACACGCTGCGTACACGTTGGTTTGCCATCGGTAATCCTCGAATCTTTTCTGCCCGCCCAAAAAAAAAGCGCCCTGCAACCCTCCGTTGGAAACGGGGGTTACACGGCGCCTTTGTCGTGAGTGGGCAGTCAGCGTTGACTGCTTGGTTGGTGTGTTCCTAGCAAGTCACGCGCCAGGTTTTTCACACGCCGCTGTGACGGGCTTGGTTGCGCCCTGTGCGCCTGCGCTACACGGGAAAATGCACTTTTATGACGCCAGCGCGCACCAGTTGGAGGCACAACACGCGGTGTCTGGCAGGGTTGAGCGGCACTTGCCGCCGTTGCGGCGGGCATGACGGCGGATTGGCACAGAGCCTGCAAGCTCAGGAACAATCCCACCTCGGTCAACGACGATCGACAGGCCGTACAGGTCATGGGCACCAGCGGTAGAACCGGCGAAGACGTCCGGATCGACCCCGCATAAGAACAGGCAAAGACGCCTGGAACCGCAAGGTTTCAGGCGTTTTTTTTTGCTTTTTTCAAACCGTGATGAGCGTTGTCGGGTGCTTGATATGAACTCCAGTCTGAAACAGATGAAAACCCTGATCGTCGTCGGCAATGGCATGGTCGGCCATCATTGTGTGGCGCAACTGATCGAGCGCGGCGCCCTGGATCACTACCGGCTGCATGTGTTCAGCGAGGAGCCGATGCGTGCCTATGACCGCGTGCATCTGTCCGAATACTTCACCGGCCGTGATGCCGAGTCGCTGGCGTTGTCGCACGCCTCGCTGTACCAGACCCCAGGCGTGACCCTGCACTTGGGGGTGCCGGTGCTGGAAATCGACCGCGCCCGCCGTGAGGTGATCACCGCCGCAGGCAGCGTGGCGTATGACACGTTGGTGTTGGCGACCGGCTCTTATCCGTTTGTGCCGCCGATCGACGGCGCGCAAGGCGATTCGCGGCTGGTCTATCGCACCCTGGAAGACCTCGACGCCATCCGCGCCGCCGCCGCGAATGCCCGGCGCGGGGTGGTGGTCGGCGGTGGCTTGCTGGGCCTGGAAGCCGCGAATGCCCTGAAAAGCCTCGGCCTTGAAGCCCATGTGGTGGAATTCGCGCCGCGCCTGATGCCGGTGCAACTGGATGACTTCGGCGGGCTGGCGCTCAAGGCGCAGATCGAGCGGCTGGGCGTGGGCGTGCATTTGTCCCGCGCCACTCAATCGATCAGCGCGGGCGAGCAGTACCGTTACCGCATGAATTTTGCCAATGACGAATTCCTTGAAACCGACCTGATCGTGTTCTCCGCCGGTATCCGCGCCCAGGACGCACTGGCCCGCCAGGCCGGCCTGGAGATTGGCCCACGCGGCGGTGTGGTGATCAATGATGAGTGCTTGAGCTGCGACCCGAACATCTACGCGATTGGCGAATGTGCCTCCTGGAACGGCAGCCTGTTCGGCCTGGTCGCGCCGGGTTACCAGATGGCCCGAGGGGTTGCCGCCCTGTTGTGCGGGCAGACCGCCGAGCCCTTTGTCGGCGCAGACATGTCGACCAAACTCAAACTGCTGGGGGTGGATGTAGGTTCCATTGGCGACGCCCATGCACACACGCCCGGTGCGCGCAGCTACCAGTTCATCGACGAGGCCAGCGCCAGCTACCGGCGCCTGGTGGTGGACGCCAGCGGCAAACTGGTGATCGGCGCGGTGCTGGTCGGCGACAACAGCTACTACGACACGTTGCTGCAGTACATGCAGAACGGCATCGCGTTGCCGGCCGAACCGGCCAGCCTGATCTTGCCGTCGTCCGCCGGCGCACCGACCCTCGGCCCTGGCGCCTTGCCAGAGTCGGCCACCGTCTGCTCCTGCCATAACGTCACCAAAGGCTCGATTTGCGCGGCTATCGACAGCGGTTGCGCCGACCTTGGCCTGCTCAAGGCGCAGACCAAGGCCTGCACCGGTTGCGGCGGCTGCGCCGGGTTGCTCAAACAGGTGTTCGAGCATGAACTGGTTACCCGTGGCGTCAGCGTCGACAAGAGCCTGTGCGAACACTTCGCCTACACCCGGCAGGAGTTGTATGCCCTGGTGCGTGTGGAAGGGGTGATCACCTTCGAAGAATTGCTGGCCAAACATGGCCGTGGCCACACCGGTTGCGATGTGTGCAAACCGGCGGTGGGCTCGATCCTCGCGTCATGCTGGAACCAGCCGATCATGGACGCCTCGCTGGTGCCGTTGCAGGACACCAACGACACGTTCATGGCCAACATGCAGAAGAACGGCACCTACTCGGTGGTGCCGCGTATTCCCGGCGGCGAAATCACTGCGGAAAAACTCATCGCCATCGGCGTGGTCGCGAAGAAATACGAGCTCTACACCAAGATCACCGGCGGCCAGCGCATCGACCTGTTTGGCGCGCAACTGCATGAGTTGCCGGACATCTGGGCCGAGCTGATCGACGCCGGGTTTGAAACCGGGCATGCCTACGGCAAATCCACGCGCACGGTGAAGTCGTGCGTCGGCAGCACCTGGTGCCGCTACGGCGTGCAGGACAGCGTGAAAATGGCGCTGCTCATCGAGGACCGCTACAAGGGCCTGCGCTCGCCGCACAAGCTCAAGTTCGCGGTGTCCGGCTGCACCCGCGAATGCGCCGAAGCGCAAAGCAAAGACGTCGGCGTGATCGCCACCGAGAAGGGCTGGAACCTCTACATCGCCGGTAACGGCGGCATGCGCCCACGCCATGCCGAGCTGTTCGCGACCGACCTGGATGACGCCACGCTGATCCGCTACATCGACCGCTTCCTGATGTTCTACATCCGCACGGCCGACAAATTGCAGCGCACCTCGGTGTGGCGCGAAAGCCTGGAAGGTGGCCTGGATTTCCTCAAGGACGTGATCCTCGACGACAGCCTGGGCCTGGGCGCCGAGCTCGAAGCGCAAATGCAGCTGGTGGTCGACCGTTACGAATGCGAATGGGCCAACGCCCTCAAAGACCCGGAAAAACTCAAACGCTTCCGCACCTTCGTCAACGACAAACGCCCGGACCCGGACATCCATTTTGTCCACGAACGCGGCCAGCGCCGGCCAATCATGGCCGCCGAACTCAACCTGATTCCCGTCATCGAGGAGCTTGCCTGATGAGCCAGTCCAACACTTTGCGAAACCTTGCCACCTGGAAAAGCGTGTGCAGCGAAAGCGACCTGGTGAGCAATTCCGGCGTGGTGGTGTGGTACGACGGCGCGCAAGTCGCGCTGTTTTACCTGCCGGACGCACCGGACCAGACGCTCTACGCCATTGACAACCACGACCCGGTGTCCGGCGCAAACGTGATCGGTCGCGGGCTGGTCGGCAGTATCAAAGGCGACCTGGTGGTGGCCGCGCCGATCTACAAACAGCATTATCGCCTGGCGGACGGCCAATGCCTGGAGGCACCGCACCAGCGCTTGCGGGTGTGGCCAGTGCGGTTGAATGCGGGGGTGGTGGAGTTGGGGGTGAGTTGAGGCGTCAGGAACGTCTCACATGACGCTGGGGCTCAGCAATGGGCAAGGATTTCGTCGGTGTTGCACACCTTGGCGTAATCCATCGCCAGGTTGCTCAGCGACAACGCATGCACGTCCTCTGCTGACCACAGGCGCCCCGACAAATCGGTTTGGTCGAACGTATAGCAGGCATCCGCGGCCACGCGCACGTCAAAGCCCAGATTCCCGGCCGAGCGCGCCGTGGCCTCGACGGAGTTGTTGGTGATCACCCCAACGATCACCAACTGTTTGATGGCGCGCATATGCAGCCAACGCTCCAGGCCTGTGGTGGTGAACGCATCCGGGACGTTTTTTTCCAGCACATGTTCATGCTCCAGCGGGCTCAGCGCTTGCTGGAATTGGCAACCTGGCTGCCCTGGCCAAAACACCGACGCGGGCGAGCGAGACATGTGCCGGACATGTACCACTGGGCGCTGCGTTTGCCGCCACGCGTTCAGCAGGTGCCGCATCTGCAACTCGGCGTCTGGGTTGTTGCGACGCCCGAGCTCTGGGTTATTCATGCCCTGTTGCATGTCAATGATCACCAGGGCTGCGTTCGTTTCCAACGGTTGCATGGTCTATTCCTTCGCGGGTGAGATGCGAAACATATCAGCCATTGTGTTGGCGTAAAGAGCTATTGCTTCGCCTATGCCAGCCGTACAGCCTCAGCCCGTGCTAAAGGCCCGTCCTCCGGCATGTAGATGACGGGCGCATGCGCATCCCCCGTCAGCGGTTGAAGCGTTCAACCAGTGCGTATTGGGTGGCCGCGGTGTGGGTCAGTTCTTTGCTCAGGTCAGTGGATTGATGGGCCTGGGCCGACGTCTGGTCGGCCAGTTCGGCGATGGTGGTGATGTTGCGGCTGATCTCTTCGGCCACCGCGCTTTGTTCTTCGGTGGCGGCAGCGATCTGGGTGGTCATCTCGGTGATGTGGGACACCGCTTCGCTGATGCCGACCAGCGCCTGGTCAGCCTCAAGCACCCAGGCTACGCCTTCCTGCGCCTGGCGCTGGCCGTGCGCCATGCTTTGCACGGCGTTGTTGGACGACGCTTGGAGCTTGGTGATCAAGCCATGGATCTGGGTGGTGGAGTGCGTGGTGCGTTGTGCCAATTGGCGAACTTCGTCGGCGACTACGGCAAAGCCGCGGCCCATATCGCCGGCACGCGCCGCTTCAATGGCCGCGTTGAGGGCCAGCAGGTTGGTCTGGTCGGCGATACCTTTGATCACGTCAACCACAGAGCCGATTTCGTCGCTGTCCCGGGCCAATTGCGCCACGGTGACACCGGTCTCGCCGACCACGGCGGAGAGGCGCTCGATGGCTTCGCGGGTATCGCGGGCCACCTCGCGGCCGCGTCCGGTCAGCACGTTGGCTTGCTGGGTGGCATCTGCGGTGCGCTGCACATGGCTGGCGACTTCCTGGGTGGTCGCGGCCATCTGGTTGACGGCGGCCGAGACCTGCTCGGTTTCGAGGCGTTGACGGTCGAGGCCGGACGAGCTGGCCGTGGCCAGTCGGTCGGATTGCCCGGCCAGCGCGCTGAGTTGCTCGGCACTGTCCTGCAGGCGGGTCAGGCAGGTCTTCAGGCGGGCATTCTGGCTGAGGAAGGCGGTCTCCAGGCGGGCCTGGGGGCCGCGTTCATCGCTGTACATCTGCGCAATCAGCGCATCCGAGGTCGACGGTTCGACGCCCGCCAGCAAGCGTAACGTTGCGCTCTGACGCAACCGCGCGCCGAGTATGCCCACGGGCACCGCAACGGCTACCGCCACGGCCATGGCCAGCGGCGCACTGAGGAACAGCCCGCCGACGGCGCCGGCAAGCCCGGTGGCCACATAGGGCACGCTGTCGAACAACATCGACAGCCAACTATCCCGGCGCGAAACTGCCGATTTGCCTTGGCTGATACGTCGGTACAGTGCCTGGGCACGACGGATCTCATCAGCGCTCGGCTTGACCCTGACCGACTCGAAGCCCACCACGCGGCTGCCTTCGAAGATCGGCGTGACGTAAGCGTTGACCCAATAATGATCGCCGTTTTTCGAGCGATTCTTGACGATGCCCATCCACGGCAGGCCCTGCTTGAGCGCGCGCCACATATGGGCAAAGACGGCAGGGGGGACATCGGGATGGCGCACGATATTCTGCGGGGCGCCGATCAGGTCGGTGCGTTCAAAACCGCTGATATCGACAAAAGCATCGTTGCAGTAAGTGATCTTCCCTTCAACATCGGTTGCGGAGATGAGCTTCTGCGAAGGCGCGAGGGAAATCTCGCGCTGTGTCACTGGCTGGTTGTTGCGCATTCGACTACTCCCTGAATTGCTTGCAGGACATCGGCAACTGTTCAGATAAGTTGAAGACTGTTTGTCTGACAAGGCCAGGTAGTGTCTTTGTATCGTTATAAATCCTGCTTTCAACCCGGCCAGTCGGCGGCCGAAACGCGAAAGCACAAGACTTCAAACGCAAATGCCGGATAATGGCGGCCAATTTGAAGTTCGCTATTTTGGTAATCCCGCATGGAAATTAAGGTTAACTTTCTCGACAATCTTCGACTTGAAGCCAAGTTCGATGACTTTACGGTGATCGCCGATCAACCGATTCGCTACAAAGGCGATGGGTCGGCGCCGGGGCCATTCGATTACTTCCTGGCTTCGTCGGCATTGTGTGCGGCTTACTTTGTGAAGCTGTACTGCGAGACGCGCAATATCCCCACGGAAAACATCCGTCTGTCACAGAACAACATTGTCGATCCGGAAAACCGCTACAACCAGATTTTCAAGATCCAGGTGGAACTGCCTGCGGATATCTCCGACAAGGATCGCCAAGGCATCCTGCGCTCCATCGACCGTTGCACCGTGAAGAAAGTGGTGCAGGCCGGGCCTGAGTTCGTGATTGAAGAGGTGGAAAACCTCGACGCCGATGCCCAGGCGCTGTTGATGCCCAGCGCGACTTCCGAGGCTGGCACCTACATCGTGGGCAAGGACCTGCCGCTGGAGCAGACCATCGCCAACATGTCCGGCATCCTGGCCGGCCTGGGCATGAAGATCGAGATCGCCTCGTGGCGTAATATCGTGCCGAACGTGTGGTCGCTGCATATCCGCGATGCGCATTCGCCGATGTGCTTCACCAACGGCAAGGGCGCGACCAAGGAAAGCGCGCTGGCGTCGGCGTTGGGTGAGTTCATTGAGCGCCTCAATTGCAACTTCTTCTATAACGATCAGTTTTGGGGCGAAGAACTGGCCAACGCGCCGTTCGTGCATTACCCGGACGAGCGCTGGTTCCAGCCTGGGCGCAAGGATGAGCTGCCGACGGAAATCCTCGATGCTTATTGCCTGAAAATCTATAACCGCGATGGCGAATTGCGCGGCTCGCACCTGTTCGACACCAACTCCGGCAATGAAGAACGCGGGATTGTTGCACTGCCGTTTGTGCGCCAGTCGGACGGCGAGGTGGTGTATTTCCCGTCCAACCTGATCGAAAACCTGTACCTGAGCAACGGCATGAGCGCCGGCAACACCCTGGCCGAAGCCCAGGTGCAGTGCCTGTCGGAGATCTTCGAGCGGGCGGTCAAGCGCGAAATCATCGAAGGCGAATTCGCCCTGCCGGATGTGCCGACTGAAGTACTGGCCAAGTACCCGGGTATTCTGGCCGGCATCCAAGGGCTTGAAGCCCAGGGCTTCCCGGTGCTGGTCAAGGATGCCTCGCTGGGCGGTGAGTTCCCGGTGATGTGCGTGACCTTGATGAACCCGCGTACTGGCGGGGTGTTTGCCTCGTTCGGTGCGCACCCGAGCCTGGAAGTGGCGCTGGAACGCAGCCTCACTGAACTGCTGCAAGGCCGCAGTTTCGAAGGGCTCAACGACCTGCCGCAGCCGACCTTTGAAGGCCACGCGGTAACCGAGCCGAACAACTTCGTCGAGCACTTTATCGACTCCAGCGGCGTGGTCTCGTGGCGCTTCTTCAGTGCCCAATCGGATTACGAATTCGTCGAGTGGGACTTCTCCGGCCAGGGCGAAAACTCCAACGCCGAAGAAGCCGCGACACTGTTCGGCATTCTCGAAAACATGGGCAAAGAATCGTACATGGCGGTGTATGAGCACCTGGGCGCCACCGCCTGCCGCATCCTGGTGCCGGACTACTCGGAAATCTATCCGGTGGACGATCTGATCTGGGACAACACCAACAAAGCCCTGTTTTTCCGCGCCGATATCCTCAACCTGCATCGCCTGGATGACGCTGAACTCAAGGCGCTGGCCGAACGCCTGGTGGAAAGCGAACTGGACGACTACACCGACATCACCACCTTGATCGGTATCGAGTTCGACGACAACACTGCCTGGGGCCAACTGACCATCCTGGAGTTGAAACTGCTGATCTACCTCGCCCTGCAACAATATGAGGACGCGAAGGAAGCGGTGGAAATGTTCCTGCAGTACAACGACAACACCGCAGAGCGCGGCCTGTTCTATCAGGCGGTGAACGCGGTGCTGGAGATGGAACTGGATGAAGACCTGGAACTGGCGGACTACGAGGCCAACTTCCGGCGGATGTTTGGTCACGAGCGGATGGATGCGGTGATCGGTTCGGTCAATGGCAGCGTGCGCTTTTATGGGCTGACGCCGACCAGCATGAAGCTGGAAGGGCTGGATCGGCATCTGCGCCTGATCGAGAGCTACAAGAAGCTGCATAGCGCGCGGGCCAACGTCACCCTGGCCTGACGCGGTATCCAGTGTGGGAGGGGCGGTGCGACGATTCGACTTGCCCCCGATAGCAATCTGTCAGTCACTGAATCAGGAGACTGGCCCACCGCTATCGGGGGCAAGCCCCCTCCCACATTAGGATGTCATTGGCGGACTACGAGGCGTCTCCAAAAACCAGGGCGAGCATCACGTCAGTCTGACGCAGCATCCAGTGTGGGAGGGGCGGTGCGACGATTCGACTTGCCCCCGATAGCAATCTGTCAGTCGCTGAATCAGGAGACTGACCCACCGCTATGAGGAGCAAGCCGCCCCTCCCACCTCAGATATATGCCAAGGCTTGCGCCAGGTCTGCGCGCAAGTCCTCCACATCTTCAACCCCCACCGACAACCGCACCAACCCATCGCCGATGCCCAACTGCGCCCGCGTCGCCGCCGGGATGCTGGCATGGGTCATGATCGCCGGGTGTTCGATCAGGCTTTCCACGCCGCCGAGGCTTTCGGCCAGGGCGAAGAGCTTGACGTGCTCCAGGAAACGCCTGGCGCCGGCCAGGTCGCAGTTCAATGCGACTGAAATCATCCCGCCAAACCCATGCATCTGCCGACGTGCCAGGACGTGTTGGGGGTGGGAGACCAGGCCTGGGTAGTACACCCGCGCCACTTGCGGTTGGTGTTCGAGCCAGGTCGCCAGGTCGAGCGCATTGCTGCAATGGCGCTCCATGCGCAGGGCCAGGGTTTTCACGCCGCGCAGGGTCAGGAAGGCGTCGAACGGCCCGGCGATGGCGCCGACCGAGTTCTGCAGGAAGCCCAGGCGCTCGGCCAGTTCGGGGTTGTCGCCGACAATCGCGATACCGCCGATCACGTCGGAGTGGCCATTGAGGTATTTGGTCGTGGAATGCACCACGATGTCGCAGCCCAGCTCCAGCGGACGCTGAATCCACGGGCTGGCGAAGGTGTTGTCAGCCACGCAGAGGATGCCGCGGGCGCGGCAGATGCGGGCGATGGCGCTGAGGTCGGTCAGGCTCAGCAGTGGGTTGCTGGGCGTCTCGACCCAGACCATGCGCGTGTCGTCCTGCAACGCCGCTTCAAACGCCTGCACATCGCTCAAGTCGACAAAACTGAAACGGTGCCCGGCGCTGCGCTGGCGTACCTTGTGGAACAGGCGGAAGGTGCCGCCATACAGATCGTTGCCGGAGACCACATGGCTGCCGGCATCCAGCAACTCCAGCACGCTGGAAATCGCCGCCAGCCCCGAGGCAAAGGCAAACGCCTGGCGGCCGCCTTCCAGGTCGGCCACGCAGCGCTCCAGGGCGAACCGAGTGGGGTTGTGGGAACGGCCATAGTCGAAGCCCTTGTGTACGCCGGGGCTGTCTTGCAGGTAGGTGGAGTTCGCATAAATCGGCGGCATCAGCGCGCCGGTGGTCGGGTCGGGTGCTTGCCCGGCGTGGATCACACGGGTGGCAAACGCGTTTTTATCGGGCTGACTCATGCAAGGGATCTCCGTAGGTGATTGAGCAGGTCGACACGGGTGATCAGGCCATGGAAGCCCGACGCGTCGGCGATGATGGCGACCAGGCCGCGATCCAACTCCGCCTGCAACTCGGCGAGGCTGGCACTGGGGGCGAGGGTGTGCAGCGTCTCGGTCATGGCGCTGGCGACGATCATGGAAAAGTCTGCGGCGTCGTGGTGCAGGCCCAGCAGGATGTCGGATTCGTCAATCACCCCCACCAGAGCCTGGCCGTTCACCAGCACCGGCAGTTGCGAAACATCGGTCAGGCGCATGCGCTGGAAGGCGGTGAGCAGGGTGTCGTCGGGGCTGACGCTGATCACGCGGCCGTCTTCGAAGCGCCGCGCGATCACGTCACGCAGGTCGCCGTAGTGCTTGTAGTGCAGCAAGCCCGCATCGTTCATCCACTGGTCGTTGTAGACCTTCGACAGGTAACGCGTGCCGGTGTCGCAGACAAAGCTGACCACACGTTTGGGCGTGGTCTGTGCGCGGCAATAGCGCAAGGCTGCGGCGAGCAGGGTGCCGGTGGACGAGCCACCGAGAATGCCTTCGGCCTTGAGCAACTGGCGGGCGTGGTCGAAGCTCTCTTCATCGCTGATGGAATAGGCGTGACGCACGCTGGACAGGTCGGCAATCGAGGGGATGAAATCTTCGCCGATCCCTTCAACCGCCCAGGACCCCGGGGTGACCAGGGTGCCGCTGCGGCTGAATTCGGCCATCACCGAACCGACCGGGTCAGCCAGCACCATTTCCAACGCCGGCTGCACCCGCTTGAAGAAACGCGTCAGCCCGGTGAGCGTGCCGGCCGAACCGACACCCACCACAATCGCATCGAGGTCATGCTGGGTTTGCGCCCAGATTTCCGGGGCGGTGCTGGTTTCGTGGGCGAGTGGGTTGGCCGGGTTATTGAACTGGTCGGCGAAGAACGAGCCCGGCATGTCCTTGGCCAGGCGCGCCGCCACGTCCTGGTAGTACTCGGGGTGGCCCTTGCCGACATCGGAGCGGGTGATATGCACTTCGGCGCCCAAGGCCTTGAGGTGCAGCACCTTTTCGGTGGACATCTTGTCGGGCACCACCAGCACCACCCGGTAGCCTTTCGCTCGGCCCACCAGCGCCAGGCCCAGCCCGGTGTTGCCGGCGGTGGCTTCGACAATCGTGCCGCCGGCGCGCAGGCGGCCGTCGCGTTCGGCGGCGTCGATCATCGCCAGGCCGATGCGATCCTTGATCGAACCGCCGGGGTTTTGCGATTCGAGTTTGAGAAACAGCGTGCAGGGGCCGGTATCGAAGCGGCTGATCCGCACCAGCGGGGTGTTGCCGATCAGTTCAAGCACGGCGGGGCGGGCAAGCGTGGGCATGTCGTCACCTGGGTGTAGGGTGGGGGGACAGCAAACGGCAGAGCATGGTTTGGACCATAGGCTGCTATCGCACGGGTCGCAACCGGGCGGTCGGCCGGCTGTCTTTTTTTGGCGCATGGGCGAACGGTGGGCGCGCCATCCGTGTGCAGTTTTGCCGCACCGCCTGGGCGCGAACCCGCGCAATCGTTGGGCATGCGCAGCTGGCCTGGGGTTTGCTAGAAACAAATCCAAACTTGGATACAAGATGGAGTCCCTTATGCAGAGTGTTATCGGCTGGACCCTCGGCGAATGGCGTGAGGCCTATCGCAGCGGCGCGCTCACCCCGGACGTCGTGCTGACCCTGGCCGCACAATACGCCGCTGACGACAACGCCTGGATCGCCCGCGCGCGCCCTGAACAACTGACGGCGCAGTTGGCGCAATTGAGCGAGCGGCTGGCGGCGGTCGGTGGCGATATGGCCAAGCTGCCGTTGTACGGCGTGCCGTTTGCGATCAAGGACAACATCGACGCGGCCGGCTGGGAGACCACGGCGGCGTGTCCGGAGTTTGCCTACGCCCCGGCGTCGGATGCGAGCGTCGTCGCCAGGCTGCGTGCGGCCGGTGCGATTCTGATGGGCAAGACCAACCTCGATCAGTTCGCCACCGGCCTGGTGGGCACCCGCTCGCCCTATGGCGCGGTGGCCAACAGCTTCAATCCGGCGTATGTCAGCGGCGGTTCCAGCTCTGGTTCCGCCTCGGTGGTCGCCCGGGGTTTGGTGGCGTTCTCCCTGGGCACCGACACCGCAGGCTCGGGTCGGGTGCCGGCGGGGTTCAACAATATCGTCGGGTTAAAACCCAGCAAAGGCCGCCTGTCCAATACCGGCCTGGTGCCCGCGTGCCGCACGGTGGATTGCATCTCGGTGTTTGCGCTCACCGTGGAGGACGCAGAATCCGTGGCGCAAGTGGCCGAAGGCTATGACGCCAGCGACGCTTATTCCCGCGCTAACCCCCATACCGCGCCAGTGGCGGTGGGCAGCGCGATCAAGCTCGCCATTCCGGCGACCCTGGAGTTCTTCGGCGATGCCCAGAACCAGGCGGTATTCGAGCAGGCTGTCGAGCGCTTCAAAGCGTTGGGTGCGCTGATCACCCCGGTGGATTTCAGCCCATTCAAAGCCCTGGCGGACCAGTTGTATTTTGGCCCGTGGGTCGCCGAGCGCACCGTCGCCCTGCAACGCATGCTTGAACAGCAGCCGGATGCGATCAATCCGGTGGTGCGCGGCATCGTCGAAAACGGGCTTAAGTACAGCGCCTGTGATGCCTACAAAGCCGAATACCTGCGGGCCGAGCTGAGCCGGCGCATCAATGACACGCTGGTAGGGTTCGATGCCTTACTGGTGCCGACCTCGCCGACGATTCGCACCCAGGCCGAGATGGCCGTGGAGCCCGTGCGCTACAACTCGCAGTTCGGCTACTACACCAACTTCACCAACCTGGCGGACCTGTGTGCGCTGGCGCTGCCCGCCGGCTTGCGCGCCGATGGTTTGCCCTGCGGCATTACCTTGTTGGCGCCGGCCTGGCATGACACGGCACTGGCCCACTTGGGCAAGCGCTGGCAAGCCGGCCTCGGCCTGCCGCTGGGCGCCACCGCGCGCGCGTTACCCGCGCCAGCCGCGCCAGCACCCGCGCCCGGCAGCGTGCGCCTGGCGGTGGTTGGCGCGCACCTGAGCGGCATGCCGCTGAACTTCCAACTGACCACGCGCAATGCGGTGTTGGTGGAGCAAACACTGACCGGCGACAGCTATCGACTGTATGCACTGCCGGGCACCGTGCCGCCGAAACCCGGGCTGGCCAAGGCGGACAGCGGCCGCTCGATCATCATCGAGCTGTGGGATATGCCCATCGCACGCTTTGGCGAGTTCGTCGCCGAAATCCCCGCGCCCCTGGGCATCGGCAATCTGAGCCTGGCGGACGGGCGCAGCGTCAAAGGTTTTATCTGCGAGCCCTGGGCCCTAGCCGACGCCCTCGATATCACCGAATTCGGCGGCTGGCGCGCCTTTATCGCGAGCCGGGGCTAAGCATGCCGGGTTCAACGCTGAAAAAAATCAGGGAGCGCCCCGACAGCTTGGCCGAACGGATCTATGCGCAGCTCAAGGCGGATATCTTCGACTTTCGCCTGCTGCCGGGGGACCGCTTCAGCGAAGGCGAAGTGGCCGAGCGCATGAACGTCAGCCGTACCCCGGTGCGTCAGGCGCTCTATCGTCTGGAGAAGGAAGGCTATCTGGAGGTGTACTTTCGCAGTGGCTGGCAGGTGAAACCGTTCGACTTCAGCTACTTCGAAGAGCTGTATGACGTGCGGATCATTCTGGAACTGGCGGCGGTCAGCCACTTATGCCGGATGGATGCGCCGAGCCATCCGCTGTTGCAAGGGTTGCAGGCGATCTGGCGGGTGGAGGAGGGCGAACGCCAGCAGGACACCCAGGTGGTGTCCGAGCTGGACGAACGCTTTCACTGCGCCCTGGTGGAGGCCACCGGCAACCGCGAAATGGCGCGCATGCACTACGCAATTACGGAAAAAATCCGCATCATCCGCCGGCTCGACTTTACCCAGGCATCGCGGATCGCTGCGACCTACGAAGAGCACAGGCAGATACTCGACGCGATCCTGCAACGGCGCGGTGAGCAGGCGCAGCAGCTGCTCACGCGGCATATCGAACTGAGCAAGCAGCAGGTGCGCAAGATCACGTTGCATCGGTTGCAGGTGGCGCGGGACACTCAGGCCCTCAAGGGGGCGTAGGCCGGGCTCACAGCAACGTTTGCAGACGGTTGACGGTGGCGTCGCCGGCCCGCTGCATCGGCGCGCGCAATTCGCTGCCGATCAATCCCTGCAGGGCCAGCGCCGCCTTCACCGGTGCCGGGTTGGGCTCCATAAACAGCGTATTGATCAGCGGGAGCAACTGGAAAAACGTCTGCCGCGCCTCGCTCAACTGGTTATCCCGCACTTGCTGCCACAGCGCCACGAACTGCTCGGTGTGTACATGTGCCGACGCTGCGATCGCCCCACTGGCGCCAAGGCACAACGCGTTAAAGATCTGGATATCCTCGCCACACAGCACATCCACCGCACCACTGGCCAACAGCGCCAGGGTATTGCCCAGGTTGCCGCCACAGTCCTTGACCGCCACGATGCGCAGATGGGCGACGATGTTCAGCAGCGTGGCCTGTTCGAAGGTCACGCCGGTGCGATAGGGAATGTCATAGAGAATGATCGGCACACTGGAGGCGTCGGCCACCGTGCGGAAGAACGCTTCAAGGCCGCTCTGGGACGGGCGGATATAGCTGGGCGCCGGCACCAACAGCCCGGCCACCGGGCGTTTGAGGATTTCGCTCTGGAACTGCAACAGCTCAATTTGGTTATAGCCCGCAAGGCCCATCACCACGCGGTGCGCTGGCACCCATTGCAACACCGCATCCAGCACCGCCAGTTGTTCCTGGCGGCTCAACGACGCGGCTTCGCCCGTGGTGGTGCAGACCATGATCCCGGCCACGTGCTTTTCCAGCAGATGGTCGACCAGACGGTGCAAGCCGATAAAATCGATGCTGCCGTCATGAAACGGCGTGACCACGGGAACCCAGATACCTTGAAACGCTGACATGCACTCTCTCCTGATGGTTGACCGATTGAGTCACCGTCAGAAGGGCAGAGGGAATTGTGCAAGGGCAGGGTGTCCGTCGCGCTCAATGTCCTGTCAGCTCATCTGACGGGACAGCGCGCCCCGGTCACATGAGCGACTGTTTCTTCGATTTGAGGGCGCGCGCAACGCAACCTTGCGCCTTGGCGATCAAGCCAATGACGGAAAGGTTAACGGAAGACGTTGCAAGCATGAGCTGACACACCCTGAATGAGGCGTCCATCTTCAGGGGATGTGAGTAAATGTGTCAAGCCCTGCGCAGGCACCCGTTCGCTTCGTCGCCCGGCGGAAACAGAGATGATCTGTTCCCTCATCTGAGATGCGACGCAAGCGGTCACCCCGCGCTCGCTGATCCAGCGCATTCGCCACTAAGCTGGCGCTCCTATTACGGCATGGAAATCTTGTACTCGGCGAGCTTGGCCTTGTGCTCCTCCTGCACGTACTTCTTGTTGACGATCTGCGAGAACTTCATGAAGTCGGCCTTTGCATCGTCCCTGTCTCCCAAATGGTCGTACGCGATCCCGCGCGCATAGTAGGCCCAGGCATAGTCCGCCTGACGTTGAAGGCCGGTACTGAATGCTTCAGCGGCCTCTCGGTACTGACCCAGGTCTGTCAGCGCGAGGCCCAGATGATAGTAGGTCGGCATGTGGAAGCCGGAACCCTTCCCAGCTTCGCCCATCCCGTTGTCAAGGTTGTACTGCACGAGTTCAAGGGCTTTTTTCGGGTTGCCAGCGTCGCGATACATGGCGCTCAGGTCCAGGTTGGCGCGCGGGTCAGGCTTGACCTCCAGTTGCATGGATTTTTCCTTGGCGGTCACGGCTTCGGGAAAGTGCTTGAGGTTGCTGTAGGCGTCGGCCTGCACCGCGTAAATCAAACTTTGCAGCGAGGCGGGCAGCGTATTTTTTTGCAGGCATAGATCACCTTCCTGCAGCACCAGAGGGTAATTTTCGGCTCTGGACGCCTTGAACTGATTAGCGCAGTGGGCAAGGTTGGCTTTTTGCGGGTTCTGCATCCCTGCACAACCTGTGAGGATGACGGAGCAGACGATCAGTGCCGGCCAGCGAGTAGTCATGATAAGCATCCTTGTCAGTCGAGCAGATGAGCGTTGAGGTCAGGGCGATAGACCTGCAACAGCGGCGCGGTCACGGTGCCTTGTAGCGAGCAGAACACGGTGGTGTGTCCCGCGAGTGGCGGTGTCGTGTCGCCCGTGTCGACGATCAGCACGCGGTCTACGAAACCAAACGGCGTGGCGACGCCGGGGCCGGTCAGTCCTTCGGTGCGCCATTGGCCGATAGGGTCACCGACGCGGCGAATTTCGGCGCGGGTAATGGCTTTGCCCTGACTGACAAAGCGTGCGTTATCAACGATCAGCGGCTTGAGTTTTGCGGCCACCTCTTGCGGCGAGCCATCGGCTACAAAACCCCAGAACAGAAAATTGCCGACGTTCTTGATGGTTTCGGCCTGATTGTAATAGCCGACCATACGCACACCGTTAACAATCAGGGGCGTTTCGAAGTGTTGGTAAGTACCACCTTCCTGCAGCGGACTCATGATGCTCGGCGCCTTGACCGAGCCGTAGTCACTCAGGCGCAAGGTACCGGCAGGCAGGCGGGCATCGCGTAGGCTCTCGAAGAAATGCGCATCGCAACGAGAGAATTCAGTCAGCAGTTGTTCCGGCGTGGTAACAGTCTGGGCTTGGGCCGTGCACACGGCGCCGACGGCGAGCAAAGCAACGCCGGAAAAAAGAGAGCGGAACATTAAAATCATCCGTGAAATGGGAACAAAAGCTGTCGGCTGATGAGTCGGTAACTTTAGCAATACGGGCCTGCGGGAGAAGGCTGGCTTGTCTTTTTGGCTGAAAGCGGGCATGGATCGAACGTCAGTTTATGGCCGATTTCTGCCTGTCGTACAGGTAGCCACGGGTCAACGAATTATCCCAAGCTGCGGTCGGCCTGCAGCGTACCGAGCAGGACAAGCGCTTTGCCCTGGAGCAGCGCCTGCAGAACAAAGACCAAACCCACCATAAGGAATTGGCTGATGAGCAAGCGAAGCAGACTCGTCTGCGTTATCGCCTGGCTACTGCTGATCTGCGGCTGTCAGTCGTACTCGCAGCCACCGATGCCGGCGACCAAGGATTGATCGCCCAGCGGGCCTGTCAGGCCTACGCAAAAAAAAGAAGTCTCTACACCGAAGTAAAAGGAGCTGCCGGGCAGGATGCGTCAACATCCAAGCCCGGCCACCTTCCCCACAGATTGCCCCTGCAAGTCCAGCCAAGGCTCCTGCTTCGTGCACAAAGCGAAGCGAGCCTGGCACTGTGTATCCATACAAAAACGTTTTTGCTTTTTATGTCTACACCAATCACCCCTTGGATGGGCGGCAAACTTAGCCTTGCCGACCGACTTATCACGCTCTTCGCACCCCACGCCGGTTTAAGTCCTCAACGACATCAATGGCGACCTAGTGCGCTGTAACACGTTGTGCAAAATCGCCTGCAAAAATTCGTGCGCCAGTTCAAATGGGCGCTCAGTTGCCGCGACAGGTGCTGCCCTTTGGGAGTTTTGATGTGAATAAAGGTCTGTTTAAGTTTCTCCACTATCTTCGCTCTCTCCAAGTCTAAGAGTGGTAAGGGTTAGTAGGTCTAACTCTTCATTGATGGTGTCAAGCTCCTCCCTGATACGGAATGCTACAAGATTTGATTCACTGTCGGTTTTTTGGAGCAGCCACTGTTCTAAAATTTCAAGTGATGAAACGAGAAGCCTTTGATTGTTAATTAGGCTTTTAGTGGAAAATAAAAGAATATTTTTTGGCATGGGAATTCTCTATGTCCGTGGCGTGGTACATGTTTAGTTCGTAAGTTTTGTCACGGTGTGGAATTTTGGCTGGTTTAGAAAATTGGTATTATTTGAAAAAGATAGTAATACTTATTGAGTCGCTATCGTTGGGTCGTTATTTTTTGCTTTATTCTATAGCCTCTATTTCTTACGGATACGAATATTCGATCGCCTTTCGTAGCTACTTTGAACTTTTTATGATGTTGTGGGTTGGATAGGGGGTTCATTGGGTATTGAAAATAATCCGGGACAGACCTCGGTTAATCTCTCCTGTTAATCGTGGTCTGTCCCCTAATGCCTATCCATTGAGTAACACCGCATCGCGCAAAAACTGGCCCGGTCCGTAGGGTTGCGAGGGAAATGGCCCCCGCTGTTGTGGCAGGACTCGGACCATTACCTGCGTCCTGCGCCTAACCGGGGGCCATTTCTCGCAGCAACGCGGCTCGCGATGAAACGGCAACAGACCCTAGAGCTGAAAGCGCGAGATGTTCTCTCGCAATGTCACGCTGGTGCGTGCCAGTCCTTCGCTTTCCTGCTGAGCGCTGCGGAAGGCTGCAGCGGATTGCTCGGCGCTTTCGCTGACGGTCACGATGCCACGGCTGATCTGCTCGGCAACGGTACTCTGCTGCTCGGCGGCAGCGGCGATTTGGTGGTTCATGCCGTTGATCCGCTCGATCATGGTTACGATCGTGCTTACCGCGTCACCGGCCTCGGAAACGCCGGACACCGACTGCGCACTGGAGCGCTTGCAGCGTTGCATATGCTGCGAGGTCTCGTCGGCAATTTTCTGCAGACTGGCAATCAGCCCCTCAATCTCTGAGGTGGCCTTCTGGGTACGCTGTGCCAGGCTGCGCACCTCGTCGGCTACCACCGCGAAGCCGCGTCCGGCTTCGCCAGCACGGGCAGCTTCGATGGCTGCATTGAGGGCCAGCAGGTTGGTCTGGTCTGCCACCGACTTGATCACTTCAAGCACGCCGCCGATATTGCCGGTTTCATTCTTCAGCCGGCCCATGGCCATGTTGGACTGTTCGATTGTCTCGGCCAGCTCGCCGATCATGTTGACGGCATCTTTGGCCTTCTGCTGGCTGTACAGGGCCGCGCTATCGGCCTCGCTCGCGGCACCGGCGGCGGATTCGGCATTGCGCGCGACATCCTGCACGGTGGCGGCCATTTGGTGAACGGCGGTGACGATCTGCTCGACCTCGCACTGTGCCATGGCCACGCTTTCGGCGTTTCTCAGGCTCGATTGGCTAAGCTCCTGGCTGGATTCGGCCACGCTCTGTGAGGACAGGTTTATGCCCTTGGTCATGTCCCGCAGGTTCTCCTGCATGCTCAGCAGGGCTGCCATTATGCTGGCTTGTGGTGGCTCAATCGTGCGCTCGCTAGCGCGCAAATCGCCCTGGGAAACCCGTTGGGCGAGCTGGTTGAGTTCACTCGGTTCGGCACCCAGCGCGCGCAGCAGGTTGCGGCTGATGACGTAGCCCAGTACCGCTGCTAGTAAGACGGCCAGCGCAGTAATGGCGAGCAGCAGGTTGCGTTGTGACAGATAGTTTGCGTCATTTTCGCTGACCTGCAGGTCTGCCTTCTGGTTGGTGTAGCGCAGGAATTCGCCAATTGCCTGGGTCAGCTCGGCCAGTAATGGTGTGCACTGCTCGCTGACCATGCGCAGGGCCTCGTCGTTTTCACCCTTGAACAGGTGTTCGGCAATGGTGTGCGCTACCGGTTTGTAGCGGCTCTCGACTTGCTCGATGGTTGAGAACAGTTCACGTGCTTTGGGCGACACATCATCATGGTTGTCAATTGCCTGGCGTAGCGCGGCGAGGCTGGTGGCCACCATTTGTTCGTTGACGGCAATCGCACCCCGCTGCTGTCCTCTCGCGGTGACATTGCTGTTCAAGGCGATGTTGCGCAGGGCAATCGCGCGCTGGGCGGCGGCGTCGTTCAGTGTGTTGGCCAGGCGGGTGCGCGCATCAACGCCATTAACGTAGAGAAAAAAGTCCTTATTGCTGTTAGCCAGGGCGTACAGCGAGATAGCGGCGATCAGTAACATAAACGCGAGCAGGCTGGCATAGCCGGCATAGAGACTGGTCCGTGTAGAGAGCCGGGGAGTGTGCGATGGCATGATGTACCTGCGTAATGGGAGGCGCAATTTAGGGACACCTGCAAGGGTATGTATTCGCCCTTGGTCCGCATCCTGCGCAGGCATTCTTTTGTTCGACGGCAACGAGTAGCGGCGTTATTTCCTGGCTAATTGAAACCTGTACAATCGTTTGCATTTGTACAAGTTTGTACAACTATATCGGTATGATGTCATCATGATGTCAGTCAATCCCGATGAACGGTCAGTAGCCCCCGGTTTCTGGCAGGCGCGAGAAATAGAGGTCTGGCTATCGGGCTGACTACTGTTTGGCGGCGATACGGCCCAAGGCCATCTTTGGGCCGATAGAATCCTGCGAGCGCTGTAAAAATGCGTAGCGCTATTTCTGTACAGGTATTTTGTATGGGGGCGAGCTAGGGCGCGCTAATTGTGAGCATGCACTGCGCTAAGGGCTGTTGCCGTTTCATCGCGAGCCGCGTTGCTACGAGAAATGGCTCCCGGTTATGGGGGGCGAGTTCATTCTCGGATCTCCATGCGAGATGGAGGCGCAGGTTTGCCCAACGTGCGGCGAGGGGGTTATGCAAATGGCGAGCGACCCCACTTGCGGTACATTCATGCCGGCTGGCCGAGCATGAGAGGGACTAGCGGATTGATCGACATGAACGTCTGATTGGTCGATTTTGCCAGCTTATCAGCCGCCAGTTATCTCTGACGTTAATGTCTGCTTTTGGCCGATTCTTGCCTGTCATGCGGGGCAGAAAGCGACCCAGAGTGTGTAAAAACGCTTTGTCAAAATTGAAGTGCGCGCATCTACGTTAAATCTGAAATTTATCGGCACGTCAGCAGATGTGGATTTCGCGTAGACGCGCGACTTCTAGTCCGGTTTTGAGTGCCTGTCGTGTTCGAAACCGTTTTTACACAGTCTCGGTCGAAAGCAGCCCCTCGCACTACGTATGAGCTGCCGTTGGAATCCTTTTCCCCCAACCCCAGAATCGCAGTTCCTCCAGTGCCGGTGTAGGCCAGGCATCGCTTGAATGTAGCGCCGCACAATGACACCAAACACTTCGATGACCAGTTGGCTTAAGCAGCCCTTGGTACTGAAAGCTGACCGCTTTTTAAAACTGCCGCCCATCTATTTCCAGTGGCTCCGGCGCTGCGCCGCAGGTTTGATAATTGATCAAATCCAAGGACTCGCCACGGGATGTTGGGCTTCTCGATGAAGTCCTTGAGATGAGCAGTGCTAGCGGGCCAGACCAAAGTTATGGTGTAACTTGGCAAGGTCGCTCCAGTCGCCATCTTCGTAGAACGTTATGTCGATTGGATAAGAAGGCCTGTTGCGCAAAACCTCATTTAAATTAGCCATAAATGTCTTACGATCAGCGATGTAAAAGGCGAACTCTTTTATGTTGTTTCCTGTTGCTGAGTAAACCTCTAGATAAGCATTGTTGTTGTCGCTTAATTTCTCAAGGGTGTCTTCGAGTTCGATCATTTTTCTGTTGGTTTCTGAAGATGGCATGCCGTTGTTTTCGGAGTCATCATACTTCCAGGATATGATAGTTAACCAAGGTAGCGTTTGACGGGTGCTGGCTGGTGGCGTGGCGTCGATAAATTTATAAATAACGGGACGGCCTTGGATATTCGCCTTGCCAACTGACCAGGTGCTACCTGCGAATGCCATAAATGATGCTCCGAATACGAGTATTGATGCGTAGAGGATGCGCATGGTTTGCTTAAGCGGCTCGCCGAGAAGGAAGTTGATGGGAGCGTAAAATTTCTGGTGAGCGGGTTGCATAAAAGTCCCTTTTAAACATTACTCATAGACTGAGTCATTAATTTCGGGCCCAGATCTGACGCTCCTCCAGGCAACCTACCACCCTAATCTGAAGTTCTCGTAGCGCTGGGCGTTTTTGTGTCAACGATAGGTGAAACAGACACAGTCACAGTTACGGTGCTGGTGGATAATCGGAGAAGTCGACATCACCAACACCGTCTCTACACTCCAACGTCATCTTGCCATCGGGCGCGCAGGCGTGAATTCCTACATTGCCAACCCATGCATTCATGCCAAAAATGCTTTTTCATACGCTCCAGATTTTTAAAGTATTTCCAAATTTGGAAAGCACTTCTATCTCCACAGCATCAGGACTGGTATCAGATCACAAAATTATCTCGGGGTAGCCATCGCCAGAGCCGTCGACGACGATCTGCCCACTTACCGCCTTTAATGCTAACCCTTGCACTCGACCGTTCGTAGCACCCAATCGGCGAATTGAAAAGACGGTTCTGGGCTTCGTGATCTCGATCTCTATGATCGCAGCGACGGTTTTCCCATTGAAATTTATGGGCTTTCCTTTAGTGCGCATAAATATCGAAGAGAGCGTTTCTTCCATTTTCAGTCCCCGGGATTTCTCAGGCCGTTTGAGTCAGCTTGGCCCAAGCGAGGTTAGCATCTCTATAGTTTACGGGTCTCATGAGCGGCTACTTTCGGCCGTTAGCGGCCTTTCCCAAATGGCGCCTTTTTGGCCCTGCTTACTCATGAACGTTCGTCGTTTTCAGCTCATCAAGCGTCATGCGCCGACGCGCAGGCGTAGCAGTCAATTTGTATCCCAAGCCGTCAAGAATCGTGACAACGTTACGAATCCCAATATTGCCAAGCTCCCAGGTTGAAGCGCAGTTCTAGCAAGGCTGAGCCGCCAAGCTGTTACTGACATTACGCCCCAGCACAAGCACGGTCACAAAACCGAAGCCCACCAGCACCGTCGCCAGGCTTAACAACACCGAGCTGCCCATCTGGTCGACGATCCGCCCGCCAAAGAACGAGCCCAAGGCAATAATCACCTGGAACAACGCGACGAACAGCGGCATGCCGCGTTCGACATCCTTGGGCGCTACAACAAACATCCAAATACTGGCGCAGGCCGGGAAGGCGCCGAAGGCGAAGCCCCAGAGTGCGATCAGCATCGCGGCGCCGGTCATGCCGGTGGCTAAGTAGGGGAACAGGGCGGTGCTGGTGCCGATCATCAGCGCGACCAGCAGCAGGGTGTGACGAACACTGCGGTTGGCGGCGAAACCGGCGAAAATATTGCCCATTACCCCAGCCACGCCAAAGAGCAGCAGCAGTGAGCCAATCGTCGGCCCGTCGAAGCCGGAACTGTATTTGAAGAAGGGCGCGACATACGTGTAGGCAGCAAAGTGCGCCAGGCCGATCAGCAACACAGCGATCAAGCCGACCCGCGCTTGTGGGTTGATAAACAGGGCCGGCAGGTCGCTGATGCGAATGGCCTTTTCCGGGTTGAGCCGGGGTAGCAGGAACACCTGCGCCAGTAACACCGGTATGCCCAGCAGCGCGGTAACCAGGAAGGTCATGCGCCAGCCCATCAGGCCACTGAGCCAGGTGCCGACGGGTACGCCCAGCACGGTGGCCAAGGTCACGCCCACCATGATAATCGACGTGGCCTGGGCAACGCCCACGCCCTTGGGGGCCAAGCGGCCGCTGAGGGCGATGGCTGTCGCCCAGAAACCGCCGATACTGATGCCCAGTAGTACGCGGCCGAACAGCAGCAGGCTGAAGTCGCTGGCGAAGGCCACGACCGAGTTGGCGATGATCATGATGAGCGTCAGGCCGATCAGAAGGTAACGGCGGTCCATGGTGCCAATGCTGACAGACAGGAAGGGGGCGGCGAGGGCGGCCATAATGCCGGGCAGGGTCACCATCAGCCCGGCGTGGCCGGCACTGATGCCCAGGTCACTGGCTACGTCGTTGAGTACGCCCACCGGCAGAAACTCACTGGTCACCAGGGCGAATGCACCCACGGCAACCGAGAGAATCGCCAGCCACTGCTGTTTGACACTCTGTTGACTATGTTCGGGTAGACCGCGAGGGGCGTGGCTGGCGCTTGGCATGGTGTTGGGTTCCAAGGGGAATGTCGCCTGAAGCCAGGCGGGGGAGAGGGGGAGAAACGGGAGGCGATTATAGGAATGGGTGTTGGCAACCCAATAGGCGAGCCGTTCGATAGTAATCATCAGTGCAATCGATGCGAAGCGCTTGGGCGCCATGGCGTGTGTCCGAGTATTACAATGGCGACTTTTCTGACGACAAGGATGTAGGCAGTGATGATAAAACGGCGACTTTCCCTGGGCTTCAGCCTTCTATGGCGTACGTATGTGGTGTATTTCATCTATTCCGGGGTGCTCGGACTGGCGTTCGGCCGGCTGGTGCTCATCAGCAGCGACTTCTTGCGGTTCGCGTCGTCAATCGCCCTGGGTTTGTTCGCGCTGCTGCTCGCAATCCTAGAGGCAGGATGCCGTATCAATGTGCGGCGGACGGTTGAAGCGCTCTCCGGCGCAATGGCGAACCTACGTTCTTCAACTCTCACGGGTGTTGGGCGCGCTGGCCATCTTGAACGGCCTGCTGGCGTTTTTTGCGCCGGGTGAGGTGTGGCTGTATTACAAGGGTTACGGCGGGCCACTGCTGTTTGCGGTGGGTGTGTTTGCTGTCGGGTGGACTCAGGCGACTCCGAGTGACGCAAAAGCGGGGGCAGAACAGGATTTTTCGAGTCGCTGAATTGTGGTCTGACCCCGTTTTTCCTCAGGATTTTTCGAGTCGCTGAATTGTGGTCTGACCCCGTTTTTCCTTGATTCACTGAATCGTAGTCTGAACCCTAGGCCCCACGGTCTAATTGACTCAGTGTCAATATTGACTGAAGCCAAACTGGAAACCGCATATCAGGCTCTCTATGCTGACCTGCCAGAATGGCACTTGGAGCGCAAAATATGCCTGTCACGCTCAATCAAAATTCCCCAGTCATGTTGGTCCTAGCTCAACAAAGCGACTTGGACGATCTTGTTGCCATTCGAATTGAGGCTATGCGTGAAAGCCTGGAGCGTGTCGGGCGATTTGATCCAGTACGCGCGCGCGAGCGGTTTATTAGCGGTTTTGAAGCTCGCAACACACGTTATATAAAGGTGTCTGGAGAGAAAGTTGGTTTTGTAGTGGTCCGGCATCACCCCAATGAATTCTTGCTCGAGCACTTATATGTAAAACCGAGCGCACAAGGATCAGGGATAGGCTCTGCAGTGCTTACTCAGATTTTCAAAGAGGCGGATGCGGCTGTACTCCCTATTAAAGTTGGTGCTCTCAAAGAGAGCGCCTCTAATCGCTTTTATACCCGCCATGGCTTTCAAATCGTCGAAAGCAGCGAGTTCGACAATTATTATGTTCGTCAGAACGTTCCGGCCGCTGGCCCGGTTTGCTAGCTGGATGTGGTGCCCCTCGACGTACGTTTTTGCGCACTCTGGGTCGGAACCAGCCAGCGTTTAACACTCGCGATGTCGCGTTCGCTAAAGACATGGCTGGCTCTGTAGGGGTTACCGCATAAGAATCGCTCGTTTACCTCAAAACTTGCAAAGCCCCCTACCGAGATCGCGCGCATCGGAGTCAGGCCAAGGCTCGAACGCCGTTCGCTCCGTCAGATTCTGCACCGTGCGGCCATCAAGCACCGGGTACTTGCGCTTCAAGGCAGGCACAGTCGTGCCCGCGTTGTTGACGTTAGACAGGCAGAAGGTCAGGGCATTGGCGGCGAAGTCGCCGATGTAGGCGGTCTCGCCCGCTTTCACGCTGAAGATCACCGGGTTTGCCCGGGGCTGCGTTTCGCCACGGTAAAATCGGTAGTTCCATTGGTAGATTTCATAGTTGCCCGCAGGCACTTCGTACATGAAAAGGTTACCCAGCAGGTTTGGCGACGGTTGATCGTCTTCGGCGTTCATCGTGTCCAGCGGGACGGTGGTGTACCGCTCGCCGACTTTACGGATATGCACCATCAGGCCATGGGGTTGCGTCAGGAAGCCTTCAGTAATGGAGCCAACGATGATGGCTTTGGTCGGGTCTGGCGGGCGGGTGCCGTCATAGCGTCCCGTGGTGCATCCGACCAGCAGTGTAGAGAGGGCGACAGCCGCAAAAATGGCCTTGGGTTTCCATGACATCACGTGGGTCTATTCCTTTATTAAAAGTGGTTTCAGCGTTTGCGCGGCCTGGAATGATACGCGAGGTTTTCCAGGCGCCTCCAACGTTGAATTGAGCATCCTGTCTTCTTCAGTTGCGAAACGACTTCGCCAGAAACTCGCTGATCAACCCCACAACCTGCCCATGAATCACCTCACGCGACCGAGCACCTTCGCCTTCCCCACAAATAATCCCATCGCCCGGCACGTCTGCTTCGAGCAATTTCACAGCGCCCGGTTTGCAGATCGACATAAAGCTGAAGTGGCAGGCGTCGCTGATCTCCAAGTACTGTGTCGACGCTTTTGGCAAACGCCGGGCCATATCGGCAGACTCCAACCATGTACGCCAATGAAATTTTGCCCACCTATCATTCAGGCGACGTACTGGTCAGCATCGAGGCGCAGGTCAACGGCGGTATCGGCCCGCAACGAACCGGCTCGACACTGATCATCAAGACCTGACTGGAGAAGCACATGTCCGAAATTATCCAACTGGTCATTGCCCTGGTGCTGTTCTTTCTGCTCGATCGGTTTCTCGAGTCGTATCTGCTTCGCAAGTGGCTAGGGGTGCTGCTGGTGGTGGGTGGCGCGGTTGGCTGCGTTGCGGCAAGCCAAATCCGCTTGTTAGGGGTTGATCTGGGATTGCTGTCGATCTTTGCCGTTGCGCTGGGGGTGGGGTTGTTCCTGAAACGGCGGCGGTTTGAGCGGGTTGGTTGAAGGGGGAGGCGTTTGCGCGCATTCAGCGCCCCTAAGCCCTGACCTGAAAACCAGGGTCATTGGCAAAAAAGAGGACGGATATATTTTTCCAGGTAAATAAATCCGTCTCTTTTTCGGTCCAGCCTACTCGCGATGGCATCGACGCCATTCCGAATGTGTCCCAAACCTCTCTTGGCATTTACCCGCGCGGTGTCGCTTTTTAAGCTTGCTGAAACGTTTCATCGAGTTTATAAAGCGGGTACAACTCCAACAAAGGCTGCGGCCATGACCCCGCTCAAACTCGTTGTTGCCCTCAGCGCACTGTCCGCTGCCTCCCACGCCATGGCCTGGGATTATGTTCTGCTCGACACCGACAGAGCCGCCCAAAACTGGCAGATCACCAGCCAGCAACTGGGCATAAAAACCGATAAACCCTTCAGCGTTACCCTGCGCACCTTGCACGGCGGTCGGCAGGAGGGCGTCAGCATCGTCGACATTGATAACGGCACGATGAAACTCTCGGTAGTGCCGACTCGCGGAATGAACGTCTTGCAGGCCTCGGTCGGCAATGTGCGGATGGGCTGGGATTCGCCGGTCAAGGAAGTGGTCAATCCGTCCTTTATCGAACTCAATGGCCGCGGTGGCCTGGGCTGGTTGGAAGGTTTCAATGAGCTGGTCACCCGCTGCGGATACGAATGGGTCGGCCACCCTGGCGTCGACAACGGCGAAATGCTGACCCTGCATGGTCGAGCCGCCAACATTCCTGCGAACAACGTCACCCTGCACATCGATGAAAAGCCACCGTACGCCATCACCCTGCGTGGCGAACTGAAAGAGCAGGCGTTCAAGAAGGTCGACTTCTCCGTCGCGACCGAACTGGTCACCCAACCTGGCAGCGTAGTGTTCGCCCTCAACGACACCCTAACCAACAACGGCGACTATCCGAAGGAATACCAGGCGCTGTATCACAGTAACTTCAGCACCCCGTTCCTGGAGCAGGGCGCTCGTTTCGCCGCACCGGTGAAACAGGTGTCGCCGTTCAACGACAAGGCCAAGGGCGATCTGCCCGACTGGCAAACCTACCGCGCACCGACCAAGGACTACGACGAAACGGTTTACAACGTGGTGCCGTATGCCGATGCCAACGGCGATACGTTGACCGTGTTGCATAATAAGGCCGGCAGCCTGGGCGTTTCGGTCGGCTTCAATACTCAGACGCTGCCCGTGTTTTCCCTGTGGAAAAACACCGATACCCAAGGCCAGGGCTATGTCACGGGGCTGGAGCCGGGGACAAGTTTCTCCTACAACCGCCGTTATCAGCGGCCACTGAACCTGGTACCCACCATTGGGCCGAAGGAACACAAGCAGTTCCGCATCAGCTACAGCTTGTTGGCGGATAAGGCGGCTGTGGATAAGGCCTTGAAGCAGGTGAGCGAGATTCAGGGTGGACGGGAGACTGAGGTGCGGCAGACGCCGTTGGTTGATCTGACCAAGGAGTGAGATCGGCTAGCGCATTGTCGGCCGATGGTGAGTATGGGTTGCCCTTACCTGGTTGAGTCAGGCAAGGGGAATGCCCATACACCGTTCAAGCCCTACGCGCAGTCAACAACACCGTCGCCGCCGCCGACAACAACCCCGCGCAGCAGCAATTGAAAATGCGCTTGCCCCTTGGCTCGGCAAACCAGCGGCGCATATGCAGGCCCATATACGCGTAGGCGCTGATGGCGACCCATTCCAGTGCCAGGAACATCGCGCCCAGCAGGGCAAATTGCGCCGTGATGGGTTGGCCGGGCACCACGAATTGTGGGAGGAAAGCGGTGAAGATAAGGATGGCTTTCGGGTTGCCCGCCGCCAGCAGAAACTCCTGGCGCGCCAAGGCCCATAAGCCGACTGTATTCGTGGCCGTTTCCGCCTCCCTTTGCGGGTCTGCGCGCCACCGTTGATAGGCCAGGTAAAACAGATACGCCGCGCCGAGAATCTTGATCCCGTAGAACAACAACTCCGACGTTTGCAGCACCACCGCCAACCCGGCGGAGGCGAGGGCGATCATGCCGGCGAAGGCCAGTAAGCGGCCAAAAGCGGCCATTGCGATGATGCAGTACGATGCACGCATACCGTTAGATCACAGGGGCTAATCCATGGAATTCCATGGTTTCGTGTTCGGGCACATCGAGGTTGAGATTCACGACCGTGCATACGATCTGCATAACTTCTACCAAGCCAGCGCCATTAATTAGGACATCGTGGATCGGTCGGTTGTACTTAGCTTTACTCGACGGAGTGACGCTTGGGTGCCGCCTGAAGAAGCACGCAAGATTACTATCAGCTTCCATGAGGTTGACTACTTTTCAGCGAGTGGCCGGGATGGAAAACCGGTTGACAGTGACGGTAATATTCTTCATTCGATTGGTGCGGTGGAGTCAGGTGCTGAGACACAAACCTTCTACCTCACAGATAACATTCAACCAGATCATCACCTTGTCATGCGCTTCGAGTCTGGTCTGACATTACGAGTACAGGCCGCTGAAGCACGTTGCGAAATCGTTTGCTGAGCGGCACATAACTAGGGCCCTCGACGTCTGATGTGGGTCGATTTCTGCCTGTCACGATGGGCCGAAATCGACTCAAAGTGGCCTGTCACGCGTCGATAAAACTAAGATGATTTACCCGGTCAGAAGATGTTATCTATATGGCAACTGGGAAGGAGAAAATGATGAATGGAAGAATTAAAGTTGCCCTGATATTTGGCCTGTTACTTTCTTCGTCAAGTGTTTTTGCTGGTTGTATAGGCTATACGGGCCCCGGTGGTCCTTGCTCAACAGGACCCGGTGGTGGTCTCTCAACAGGGCCTGGCGGTGGGCTTTCAACAGGACCTGGTGGTGGTCTCTCGACTGGCCCAGGTGGAGGCCTCTCTACAGGGCCTGGTGGTGGCCTCTCAACAGGACCTGGTGGAGGTCACTCGACTGGCCCAGGTGGAGGCCTCTCTACAGGCCCTGGTGGTGGTCTCTCAACAGGGCCTGGCGGCGGACTTTCTACTGGTCCCGGTGGCGGCCTCTCAACGGGCCCTGGCAATAATTGGCGTCCCGTACCTACTGGGCCTGGTAATAACTGGCGCCCTGTGTCCACGGACTCTGATGACTAATCAGTCCGTAATCGTTTTACGATGACAGCTTCTTGCCATTTTCTGTCCGTCGCCACCGGCAGCTTTTGGCCGAAAGCGGGCTTATCAAGCCCTGCCCATTTCCTCGTGCCAGGCATCGACGAGTTGGCTCCGCTCGCTCCACACCAAGCTCGCCACTTCTTGAATGATGTCGGCGAGCGACTCAACGTCCACACCAGTGGCTTCCAGACAAGCCAACCGACCTCTTGACCAATCGATAACGCTGCACTGAGGATATCTTTCAAGTAGCGCAGCCAGCACTTGCTGCGGATCCTCATTAGCACCGTACATAAAGTCAAAGTACGGCGCCTCCGACCCCTGAAACGGGTATAGCGACACCCAGCCATTGGCGGAATCGACGAAGCACAGCGTGACGTATCGGTACGCCCATTCAGATCCACCCTGCTTGATGCTGCGAAGCACGTCTACGAGCGGTTAGTTTTCGCAGAAACGGATGCATGCGGCTCTTGAGCCAGACTCCAAAATCGCGTCGGGTTTGGCTGAATGCGCAGAACCCTTATCGTCTCTCGTCATGATTCACCGCGTGCGCTCGCTTTTCGTAACGTTATGAGCGTTTGGCACCTTGCCGCCACTTCCGGGGTAGCCTCGGCGAGCGTGGTCAGTACTTGATACATCTCCTGCGCGTCTGGAAATGGGTATACCTCCAGGGCCATGGCAACGATCAGCTTGCGGGTATCCTGGCCTTCTCTGAGCCACGCCTCGACCTCCCGCATCATTGCCGTACCGTTGTCGTTTGTTTGCCAAGCCAACAGATCGAACAGTTCGGCAACCAACCCTTCGGGCACTGTTCGGGGTGTTTCCTCGAACAGGCGATTAGCTAAGTCACGCTCGCCAAATACGCTGATCACGTCACGCACGGCGGCAAACGCCTGGGTGTATTCGGCTGCATTGCGCTCAATCGTAATGATGTCGAGCGCTTGTTGTAGCGATGGGTGCATCGGGACACTCTATGGTTTTGCGGCCGTCGTTTGATCATTCGGGCATACGAATCAGTATTTAGCACAGTCAAACGTCTGAGTAGTGAAAGGTGCTGCTTGGACTTTCACTTTGTCTAGCAACTCGATTGCAATACTAACGCTTCGAGCGGGCGAGTCACCTTTATCGGGCTTGCGCTGGTTCCGCGCTTTCATTGCCCGATGGGTTGATTGTATCGATCCTGGATGCGCTCCAGCTCGCCCGAGTGGCGCAGCTGCTCCAGGGCGTGGGCCCAGGAGGCTACCAGTTCGTCGTCACAGTCGCGGCTGAAGGCGATGTACAGCGATGAGCGATAGAGCTCGACGGGAATCTGCCGCAGCGTGCCGGGGGCGATGTTCAACTGACGGCTGTAGTAAGCCACCCCCGCAGCGGTGTCGCCGATGATGATGTCGGTGCGCCCAGCTAGCAGCATGCGATAGAGCTGCAGGCTCTCGGTTGCAGTTTTTTCGAGGTTGTTGAAGCCCCGCGACTGCAGAGTCTCGGGTATTAGGCCGGCATGTCTCGTCGTGATCTGTGGGGCGTGCAGTAGCTGCTCTAAGGAATTCACCGGCTGCTTCGCATTGGCTAACTGATAGGGGTAAATGGACTCTTCCACGATCGGTCCGACCCACTTGTATAACGGTTCGCGCTCCGCCGTGCGGAATAGGGAATACATTATGGTCTTGGGCCGGGTCTTCAATGCGTGGGTGCTTCGCATACTGGGCAGCAGCACCACCTCAAAGTCATCCCCGGTCAGCGCCATTATGCCTCGAACGATCTCCGTGGCCATGCCGGTGAGCTGATTGTTCTCCTGGTAGTTGTACGGCGCCCACTCTTCAGTAACGACCTGATACTGCTCGGCCCTGACGGGAGTGCCAAGTAATAGACAGAGCAGCGCGGCAGTAAGTGTCGAATGTTTCACGTGTTCTGCCTGGTAGGCTGTGCGGTGATCAAGGGTGGATTTGATTAAAAGGGCGAAATCAGTATAGACCCTGATACACGTCAAACGCCTGATGCAGTCCCGTAAACCGTCAACACGGCGATTGATACATACGCACCAGTACGCAGGGCGCAGGTTTCTCAAGGGCGTTTAGCGGATTGCCTCTTATCGGTATCGGTTGGGACACGTAGTGACCGTCCGGTTCTGGCCGATTTCTACCGGTCACGCCAGGCAGAGACCGGCCAGAAGCGGCCGCTCAATGGTGTCTATTAAAACCGTGGTGTTCATCTCCTGACGGACCTCGGTTTAGGACATGGAAACGTCTACGAAATTGTCGGCGATTCAGGTGGTGCCGGTTATGGTTTTAAACATAGTTGCGTCCTACGTGACATGGTGGAGTAAAAAGCAGCAGTCAACTGGAGAAAAACGCTGACCATCTATCACCGAATAGAGCGATGCATAGGCCTGCCAGCATCACTATCGAACCGCCCAACTTGACAGGAGAGACCGGTCTTTCAACTGTGCCCATAAGTCCAAAATGATCGATAACCAGTGACGAAGTAATCTGTCCGGCGATAGCGAGTCCCAGTAAGACTGACAGACCGATTTTGGGTGCAAGCACCACGTAACTGAGCAGCGCACTCGCACCGAGCAGGCCGCCCAGCAGGCTCCACCAGGGCTGGGCAGGTATCGCTGCCAGCGAGGTCACTATCCCGCCCCGCATCAGTGAAAAGAGGCCAAGACACAGCGCACCGGCAGTAAAAGAGAATAGAGCCGCGGCTACGGAATCGCCTCCAACACCTTTAGCCAACTGACCGTTCAACGTCGTCTGCAGGGTAATGCCCAGCCCTGCGCCGATTGCCAGCAGGTAATAGACTGCGCTCATCTCGTACCTCCTTACTGGGCCGATTCCAGCGGCGCAAAGGTCTCGGCAAAAATGTCAGGCTGGTAGCCTGCAGCCGCAAATAGATGCTGACGGGATTCGTCGATCGCCTCACGGAGTCGATTGCTGTCCACGCCCAGTACCTTGCCGTTCCGCTTGACGATGCGTCCGCCAATCATGACCGTGTCAACATTGCTGCGTTCGGCCGCGTGTACCACCGTGCCGTATGCATTGCCTGACGGGTAAAGGTTTATGTCCTGCGCATTGATAAGGATCAGGTCGGCCTGTTTTCCGGGGGCCAGACTGCCGATTTTGTCCTGCAATCCTGCACAAGCGGCGCCGTCCGTAGTGGCGGCTTTCAGCAGACTATGCGCCGGCAGTGTCACCGGATGATGCTCTGATCCGCAGCAGCGCTGCTGGTGCATGCCCATGACGCGCTGCAGGTAAAACGCCACCCGCATCTCCATGAACATGTCGCCACTGTAGGATGTCTCGTTATCCACGCTCAGTCCTGGGCTGATACCGTGACGCAGGGCCGACTGCATGGCGAACATTCCATCTTCGATGCCGTAGTGGGCATCTGAGCGCGGACACACGTTGACACGCACGCCAGCCTCACGAAGGATTTTCCATCCTGCGTCCGGCAGTGCGGTGCAGTGGTTGAAGATGTTATCGAGGCCCAGCAGTCCTTCCCGATGCAGCCCTTCCAGCTCAGCTGCCATTTCTCCCCCAAAAAATTCGGTGATGATCGGCAGTCCCAGGCGTCGAGCTTCAGCCCACAATTCAGGTTCCAGCTGTGCCATCACCGCCAGCGAGACCAGCGTGTTGTCGCCGTTTTTGAAGTATTTTTCCTGCAGTCGCTCCAGGTTGCCGGGCCAGTGGGCTTTGTCCCATTCTCCGGACACTGGCGCACCGGAGGCGTGTACGGACCGGATACCTGCGTCAAGCAGCGCCTCGATCGCTGCGTCGGAGTGCGCGCCGGTGCGGCTGTTGTGCGAGTTATCAACCACGGTGGTGATGCCGGCGTCAATGCAGCCCAATGCGGTCAGCAGGTTGCCGATATACATGTCTGCCGGGCGATAGTATTTGGCAAACGAGTAGTGCGTTGCGTTGCAGTAGTCTTCAAGCGTTGCGGCATTCGGATTAAGCCGACGCAGTTGCCCCTCCCAGGAGTGGCGGTGCGTATCGACCATACCCGGCATGGCAATCATGCCGGCTGCCTCGATAACCAAGGCGTCGCCGGCCTCGATGTTTTCATGGATGGTCTTGATGGTGCTGCCTTCGATAAGGATATCGCCGCGCACCAGATTGCCTATATCACCGTCCATGCTCAGAACAGTGGCTCCGCGGATAACGGTACGGGCGGCCTGCGAGGCCGGGGGTTGCACGATATTCCGGTTGTATTCAGTCATTTTCAGTTCACCTTTTCAAATGCAGTGAGAAAAAGGTACGGAAAGTGATACTCCGGAAAAAGGGGGTTAAACTGTTTTAATTATTCAGCAATCACGAACAATAATGTTCCCCCGGTTGCTGTTATCGGGCGGATGAAAAAATCATGGATCGTATCCAGGCAATGCAGGTTTTCGTCCGTGTGGCAGAGGCGGGGAGCTTTATTCAGGCTGCGCAAACGCTCTCCTTGCCGGCCTCGACGGTGACCAGCAGCGTTAAAAGTCTTGAAAAGTATCTGCAGGTGCGCCTGTTGAATAGAACAACGCGGCGGGTCAGCCTGACGCCTGAGGGCGCACGGTATCTGGCGCAATGCCGGGAAATACTCGAGCTGATCGAGCAAACGGAATCCAGCCTGACGGAGGGTGCAAAACGGCCGCAGGGTCGTTTGCGGGTGGATATGCCTGGCGGCATTGCACATTTTATCGTCATGCCAAACTTGCAAGACTTTTACCGGCGCTACCCGGATGTCTACCTGATGATAGGCGTCAATGATCGGCAGGTGGATCTCGTTCAGGAGGGGGTAGATTGCGTCATTCGCACAGGGGAACTCAATGACTCAACGCTCGTTGCGCGACCCCTCGGACGATTTCGCTGGGTGACGTGTGCTTCTGCGGCCTATCTCAGCACGAACGGTATTCCGCAGACCCCGCAAGACTTGTCTCATCATCGGGCCATCCATTATTTTTCAGGAAGCGCCAGGCGGGCGGCTGAAATGTGCTTCGTCCGCGGCACTGAAAAAATCTCCGTCCCGGTCAGCGGCGTTGCGGCCGTGAATGAGACGGGACTCTACATAAAAATGTGTCTTGAAGGATTCGGCCTGGCGCAGCTTGCTGAGAAAGTGGTCTCTGAGCATCTGCTCGAGGGGCGGCTGATCGAGGTTCTGGCGGACTGGCAGCCCGCGTCCGTGCCGGTAACCTTGCTCTATCCGCATCAGCGTTTTCTTTCACCCGCCGTGCGCGTATTTGCTGACTGGATAGCCGAGCTAGTTCGCGACGGCGATTCGGCAATTTGCTGATTAGGAGACGGATCCCTTTCTCCTGACTCATAAACACCGATTCAGCTCAGCGATGAACAGGTTCGAGTGGAATGTTTCGCCCGGCCATCATGAATCGCCCGCGCATTTACCGCGATTCTCGACAAGTAATCACTGCAAACCAGCGCAGCAGCCTAGATCGAAGCTCGCGGCGCCATGTGCGTTTTCGCTGCCGCATAAAGCGGCATCAACGCTACTTGAGTTGCAGTTTCGCTAACCGCTTTGAACGCTCGTTGATGATTTGATGACGGCGATGATCCGTCATTTTTTTCCAGCCGCGAATTTCCTCCAAGGTGCGCAGGCAGCCTACGCAAAGAGTGGTCTTGCCATCGAATTTACAGACTTCGGTGCAAGGGGATTTAAGCGCCATTACTCAGACCTCTGCCTCTGGGCGCACTTCAACCGTGAGATGGGACAGCCCTTTGAATTGGGCGAGGTGCTGATGGTAAAACTGCGAGGTGCGATCCGACTCGCGTGAGACGACCGAAACTACCGCTCCGAGATGTCCGGGGCCGAGCCGCCAAACATGCAAATCCACTAGTTTGTCACCGGCCTCGTCAATGACTGTTCTGATTTTGCCTTCAATCCGAGTGTCTGCACTGGCATCCACCAGGATCGCACCGGTCTGGCGTATCAGACCGTAGGACCAGTTGGCGATCACCAGTGCCCCAACGATACCGGCCAACGGGTCCATCCACAGCCAGCCAAACGCCTGGGCCAACAGCAGGCCGACGATGGCCATCACCGACACGGCCGCGTCTGCAATCACATGAATGTAAGCCGCCCGCATATTGTGGTCGCGGCTATCGACTTCATGGTCGTCGTGAGCATGCTCTGTGAATTCGACGATCTGCTCACCAGAGGGCAGATTAACGGCTACTTTGAAGCCATGCGGCTCCGGAATGTCGCTGGTGGATTCCAGAAAGCCAGCTTTCTGCATAAAGTTGAACACTTGCCGTGAACCGTCCTGGCGTATCGTCGTAACGCTGACCTCACCTGCCGAGAGCAAGGGGCCTGAGCCTTCGCTGGAAAGGCGAAATACAGGTGGAACACCCTCTTCGAAGATCGACAGTTCGAACACGCCCTCAGAAGTGACAATACGCTGCATCTCTTCATGATGATCATCATGGTCATCGCCTTCGGCATGCCCATGACTGTGTCCATGGCTGTGTCCATGGCTGTGACCGTGGTCATGCCCATGATCTGCACCGCTCAGCAGCCATGCACTGGCAATATTCACGGCCAAACCGACGACGGCGATCGGAATCGCTTCGCTGAAATGGATGGGGACCGGAGACAGGAAACGGGAAACGGCTTCGTAGCCTATCAGCAATGCGATCATCGCGAGAATGATGGCGCTGGTGAAGCCCGCCAGATCACCCAATTTGCCGGTGCCAAACACGAACCGCCGATCATTGGCGTATTTGCGCGCATAGGTGTAGGCCAGTGCAGCGATCAGCATGGCGCCGGCGTGTGTGGACATATGCAAGCCATCCGCAACCAGTGCCAGGGAACCGTACAGGTTCCCGCCGATGATCTCGACCAACATCATCGCCGTGCACAGCGCAATCACCGCCCATGTCTTGCGCTCATTTTTTTCATGGCCTGCGCCTAGAAAGACGTGGTCATGACCGACATTAAACGGTGCTTCGTACAGGTTAGTCATATTGAGTTCACTTGAAATAGCTGCGGACGATTTCGATCAGTTGCTCTTTGGCATCATTCGGCTCCTTGCCGTCAGCAAAATCCGCATCAATCAAATGCGTGCGGATATGGTCCTCCAACACCACGGTCAAGAGACCATTCATGGCCCCCGGCAACTGGTGATTTGCTGTAGTGCTCGATCGCTTCGAGCTGCCCACGCATGCGACTGACACGATCCAATAGCTTTTTCTTGTCCTGGATGGTGTGACTCATGATTGCACCTTGAGATCAAAATATACCATAGGGGGGTATAGTATAGGCTAAATGATCGTAGCGCGTGCACACCATGGCTTTCTGATTTCTGACAGACGCAAGAAAAAACCATCCAGGTGTTTTTTTGGGACGGAGGCGATTTAACGGGGCACTCGTTATACGACCGCCCCGGCCTTAGTGGCTTTCAGGTACTCCAGGGGCCGCTTTTGGCCGATATCTGCCTGTGCTGACAGACAACTCTGGGTCGACTTCTGTCGGTCACAATAGGCCAGGGCGGGGAAGAAGCAGTCGTTCGTCTTTCCCCCAAGCGCCGGTGCTACGAGCGCTGTCCTCTTGTCTTTCCTCCAAGCCCCGCGCTACCCTCGACACTGCTAAACACCGTTCGCAAAAGGAATTGCTGCAATGGTGTCTAACCGTTTTTACTTCGGCCCTCCTCGTAAACACTGCACTCCAGAGCGACAGCGCACGTTCGCCCAAAAATGTTATGCACCCGTTGATGTCTATTTATTGTTAGGCATTTTTATCCGACCTACGCGGGATCCATGTGAAGAAAGCAAAAGCGATTACCAAAAAGAAATCATCCGGCCGAGGCTTTGAGATGTCCTCGTTTTGTGGGTGGGATGGAGAGATTTTAGTTCTGAACATACTTGGAACGCCGAGCGCCAAAAAGGATGCCATCGGCAAGGCGAAAGGAAGCCAACTCAAGATTAGCGTCACCGCCGCCCCGGTAGCAGGCAGGGCGACTGACCACATGGTTAAGTTTCTCGCCCGAGAGTTTGACGTCTCGGTTTCTGACATCACGGTTGTGTTCGGTCGTTTTAATTTGAACAAGCAAATGCGTATAAGGGCGCCCGGAAGCTTACCTGCCGTAGTGGCCAAGGCCCTGTCAGAAGCAGAAAACACCTGACCATTCGCTACGGGCGCGATGCCGCCTAATGAGCCGTCCTGCTGCCGCTGTATCCGCCGCGACCTCGCCGGAAGGGTGGGGTAGGGTCAAGAACGTGAAGGTGTGGCTCACGCGACGTCCTTGTAGCAAATCGTAGATGAGCGAATGGTGGTATTTGGCTGTTGTAAGCGGATGGTTAGGCAGAAGGACGCGGGGGCTAGACCTCGACTCAGTAGGGCATAAACGTGGCTTGGTCCTTATTCGTTCTGAGCCCTATTCGTCCCGAAAAAACGCGGTGTTGGTGTTTGAGGCGCAACCTCAATGACGCGGTTCGGCAACACCTCGCGCATCCCGCCGTCTTGAGAATGCCGTTCAAGCCCGACGCGCCATCAGCAACACCGCCGCCGCCGCAGACAACAACCCCGCGCAACACCGATTGAATATCCGCTTGCCCCGTGGCTCGGCAAACCAGCGGCGCATGTGCAGGCCCATATAGGCGTAAAGGCTGATGGCGATCCATTCCAGCGCCAGGAACAGTGCGCCGAGCAGGGCGAACTGTGGGGTGATGGGCTGGCCTGGCACCACGAACTGCGGGAGGAAGGCTGTGAAGATCAGGATGGCTTTCGGGTTGCCCGCCGCCACCAAAAACTCCTGACGCGCCAGCGCCCATATTCCCACCTTGGCCGTAATCGATTCGTCCTGCATCTGCGGGTCGGCGCGCCACAGCTGAATCGCCAGATACAACAGATACGCCGCCCCGACGATCTTGATCGCGTAGAACAACAACTCCGACGTTTGCAGCACCACCGCCAACCCGGCGGAGGCGAGGGCGATCAT
>Ga0302217_10000012_pt1 | contig 117905 bp, 89 predicted proteins | sample II_Fen_N3_3_FD_198779 | JGI IMG/M metagenome (GOLD analysis project Ga0302217, IMG submission 198779) | Peat permafrost microbial communities from Stordalen Mire near Abisko, Sweden - II_Fen_N3_3 | ecosystem: Environmental > Terrestrial > Soil > Wetlands > Permafrost | place: Sweden: Abisko... | reverse complement strand
GCCAGATAGAGGTGTCTGATGACCAAACAACGTCGTTCTTTTTCCGCTGAATTCAAACGCGAGGCCGCAGGCCTCGTGCTCGATCAGGCGCCGAACTCCAGACGTTGAGCGGCTTCGGTTGCGCAGCCGGGTTAATGAACTGTTTACACAAAGTCGAAGCGCCGCCGGTAGCCGCAGCATCGTGTCGATGATGCAGGAAGACGGCGAGCTGATCGGGCGGTTCAAGGTGCGAGGCCTGATGCGGGAACTGGAGTTGGTCAGCAAACAACCTGGATCGCATGCCTACAAAAAAGCGACGGTTGAGCGGCCTGACATTCCGAACATCTTGAATCGAGAGTTTGATGTGCCGGTGCCGAATCAGGTCTGGTGTGGCGACATCACCTACATCTGGACCCAAGGGAAGTGGCATTACCTGGCTGTCGTTATGGATCTTTACGCGCGCCGAGTGGTGGGCTGGGCGCTGTCGAACAAGCCGGATGCGGATCTGGTCATCAAGGCGTTGGACATGGCTTACGAACAGCGTGGCAGGCCTCAAGGGCTTTTGTTTCACTCGGATCAGGGCTCGCAATATGGTAGCCGCCAGTTCCGTCAACGGCTCTGGCGTTACCGCATGCGCCAAAGCATGAGCCGTCGTGGAAACTGTTGGGATAATGCGCCGATGGAGCGTGTGTTTCGCAGCTTGAAAACTGAATGGATACCGACCGTGGGCTACATGACAGCTCAAGAAGCGCACCGCGACATCAGTCATTACCTGATGCATCGGTACAACTGGATTAGACCGCACCAATTCAACAACGGACTGGCCCCAGCTCAGGCCGAGAAAAAACTTAACGTCGTGTCCGGGATTAGTTGACCACTACACACATGGAAACTGTAAACTTGATCAAGCACGAGGTTGGGAGCCTCGTGCTTGAATACGGGGATGAAGTTGCGCCCCCTCCCATGCTTGTCGAACATCTCTTTTAAATGGTCATGCTCGCCTAATAAAGTGTCAAAGCTTAGTAGGCCACTTCACCAATAAACGCCTTATGTATTTTTGAATACACCAACCAGCAGCAGATCTCCTGGCAATTTAGCCTCACAAAGCTCTATGTAGTCTCCTTGAGGAAAAAGAAGATTCTTTAGAGCAAATACCGAAATCGCATCGATATCGAACTGCAGCTGCTGCCTCACCTTTTCCGGAACCTGAGCGTTAACAACATCATTAACCCTTTCTTTGATATCGTTGGAGCTTGAAGAGCCGCCCCCAGAAAAATTTCCGGACACTGCCACATTCGCTTGAACGTTATCAATTTTCACGGACTGTTCTCGTCCTTTACCGATTATACTCAATGGTAACGAAGAGATAATCGTCGATTGATATACACTATCTTCTGTGCGTACTTTGTCCGTACAAGAAAAGGTGCCGCAGGTAGTAGTGGTGATATTGTAAGGTATAGACTGATTTTTGTCTTTCAGACTCAGTGAAATGCTACCTTCTCTAGATGGCGCTAGAGTCATGCCTTCAAGATTCCAGTCCACGTAAGAGTTTGGTAGGGAAATAGTACGCCCCATGTTCCCGCCAGCACTGGGGCTGATGATGTCATCCATATGGATATCACTAACCCGGATACCAGCTTGGGTGAACACACTATGAGAGCTCTTCATCAGGACTCCAGTAGCTGGAGTAGGTTCAGTAACCCCACGCAACGACCACTGCTGTTTTTTTAGCGACTGCGGCAGTATCGAAGCAAAAAAAAGCTCGCTGCGCACGATAAGCGCACAATCACTACCTAATGGAAGAGGCTCTTCTAGGGCGTTCAAGCTGCACTGGCTGGAGTTTAGCAGTTCCCGCTCGCCTGTTTGTATAAACAACTGCAACGTCTCACTGCCTGAGGGCGCCTGATGCAACCGCATGCGCATAGAATTTGGCTGCATGTCCTTGAGTTGACTAATATTCCTCAAATCCAGAGTGCTTAGCAAAAATACTAGAGCCTGCTCCCTGAAGTGGCTTTTCACCGCATTATTGATGTCCTCGAAATCCTCGACCCCCAAGCTGGCTTGCTCCATCAGTTCGTAGTCCCCCTTCCCAAGGTCTAATATCACACTTAGAATGTCATGACTTTCAGCTCCTTCAGCAATGCAACTTTTGACCTGTTCAAGCTTAATGACCCCTTTAAGGGTAGCTGCCGGAATGTCTTCCTCTGGATCACAAATCGGAGCCAAATCGCCTGTCTGCTCACAGAAGGCGATCCTGCCATTGCTGACTGCAAAATTCACTTCCACGATAGCTTCACTGCCCGAGTTGAAGCTGAAGCTCAAAGCAGGGTAACCAAGATCTAGCGAAACATTCTTGATTGAATATTTGTTGCCGCGAATTTTATTTCTTACCGTAAAAACAAGATGAGTAAGCTGTGATTTCGCCTCCGCTTGTAAAGTAAACTCCTTTAGCAATGCTTGATTCAACGACTGGCGCGCCATGCAAAACACAACATCCCAGCCATTGGTCACTGTCCCAAGATCGTACATCGCCGACACCTGATTGTTGAAACTGGGAGCTGTTGCCGTCAACAATTGCCGCGTTACTCCTGAAAATTCGGCCTGTTTCAGTAGCGGTTGATCGATGACTCGAGCCTCAAGCTTAAAACGCAAGCGCAAGGTCACCGTGGGCTTTAAGAACTTTAGTCCCTGATTGCTCTGTGTTGGGCGTAGCTGAACCTGCCATTCGCCGAAGGGGCTGACCTGACTGACCCCCTCGGACCATGAGTGCCCATCATCACTGAACAGAGGTAGGTCACTATTGGCATCATATTCGTATGTGCGCTCACGCTGTGGTGTGTTAAACAACCTAATCTGACGCTGTACATCGCGATCAACAAAAGGGCTGTCACTGAAATTCAGGGTTAGGAGATACACCCCGCTGTCGGAGCCCGATATGCCCTCGAGTTCGACTACCACCGCTTTGACACGGGTTGTAACATAGCGGTTGAAGCGAGGTGTGGAAGGATCAATTACGATCGAATAATGGGCGCCGTTGGTCAAAAAGCGTATAGGCACATCTCGTAGTTCATACACTAGGTCGCTATAGGTACTCACAGGGTATTGGGCAAGAGCACCGCGCGCAGCTACAGTGGCGCGACTCTGTTGAATCCTGGCAGCAAGCACACCACTGAGACTGAAATCTGCCAGTTGGGTTGCAGGCTGGAGATTCTGATATTGCAAAGCTTGATCCTGTTGCCTGAAAGCCGTGGCGAACGTCCCCAGGGTTTCCAAGCGCATTGAGTCTAGCTGCGCTGTAAGCCCAACCAGATCTATCTCTGCACGATCCAGATCGCTGACAAGCGCAGGGTGCAGTTGCTGATTCAAGTGGCCTAGGCGCTCAAGCTGCCGCGCACAGTTTTGGCGCTGCTCTTCATTGCTATATATTTCGCGATTTATCTGGTGCAGTCGTACCTTGCTGCAAACTAGAGCCTTGCCCCGCGCCACCAAAATCTGAAACGCAGCACTCAGGGCCTCCGCGCTCCGCTTGATTTTCGGATCGTCACCGCCAAGGCCTATCAGATGAGTGAAAGATATGGACATTTCATCCCAGCCTAACAGCTCAGTATCGCCAAAAAAACCCTCCAGTTCATTCATTGCACGACGCGCGTTGTCCAACGTATCCATATGTTTATGCACATCACCATACACCTTATACATACAGTCAAGGGCACTCAAAGTCTTCTTGATCTGCAACGCACGGGCACCCAAGTTGGCTACAGAGCTGACTGAGGATTGCGGCACTACCAGAGTCACCGCATTAAACAGGTTGACTGCCACATCCAAGGCAAAGCTCAGCGTTTCACGAGTACGCCATCCTTCAACCGCAGCCTTATAGCTGGCTACCGCCGAGTCGACTTCCGATTGTTGTATCAGTAAGTCATTTTTCAACCCAGATAAAGTAGTCAGCTGTTGCCCGGCCTCGATCTGCAGGCGTTCTGTCAGTTGCTTCAAGCTCTGGTTAATGTCCTGCTGCCGTGCTAGCTCAATTTTAAGCGTTTCTGCAACCAGGCGACCAGACTCTATAATATTGTTATTTAGCGCCTGCGCCATATCAACCGCTCGCTCCTGAGCCTGGCGCAACTCGAAGAGCTGCGTGGCGTGCTCTTCTTCTCGCAGGGTCTCGGATACCTGATCTAGAATCCTGTGCAGGTAGTCCTCATAGGCGTCAGGCGGAAGAATTGGTACCAAACAGCCCTGCTGGGAGTCGACAACAAAACGCGCTGAATCCAGTGCGCTTAACCCTAGGAGCACCAACTCGTCATCACCTGTAGCACTAGACATAATCTGGCCCAGCCAAAGTAAGTGTTCACGAGCCAGTCCTACAGGCGTATCACAACACTCCGATGCAGAAGATAGTGCGGCGACAATCGCCTGGCTGTAATTGATAGCCATAATAAGGCTGTTGCGCAACAAGGCCAAATGCCCGACCTCCGGTGCTTTTCGAACATCCTTGGTGACATGCACCCGTTTGTCGTCGTCTACTTCGTAACACAGTCCATCAACGATCAACAGCGAAGTCTGTGTAATATGGCACTCAAGTCTCAATGCTCCCAAGAACTGGTTACAACCAATCACCAGAGATTTCAGCATCTTCCGGTCCACACGTAGAGTGACCGGTTGCTCTTGGCTGCGAAAATCTAGGATATAGCCAAATAGATTCAATTCTTGCCCTGGCAGGTCCCGCTCTTTGCCTGTAGCCCCCACTACTATGCCATAGGTAGTTAGAGTTTTTACCTGCTCAGGAACCAATAGCTCAAGACTTACAAGGTCCAGCAGAGGTTTAAAAAGATTGATCTGCTCAGTTGCAATAAGCGATACCAATCTGTTGTTTTGTTGTGGCAACAAAGCATTAAAGTCGGGAAGTGTATGATCAAAGAAATTAGGGGTGATCCGCTCGCCATACAGCGAGGCCATGGCCGCCTTGAACACACGTCTCCATGCCTGAGTACGATAAAACTCGGTGAAGGTGGTCAGGGAGGTCAGAGTGCTGCCTATTTGCACCTGACCGGTAAAACTCTGATCGAGCACATCGAGATCAATCTTAGAGCGCTCGTTGAACAGACTGAACAGGCTGTTGTTCTCAGCCATTACCGGGTCATACCAGGCATTATCCTGCAAACTTTCCCTGAACGCTTCGCAGTTTGACTGACAGAGAATGTGACCGTATTGCGCAACATAACCCAAGGGGCTGCCAAGTGCAGGAGTAGTATAGGACGAAAATAGCAGAGCTTTGGCTCCCTCAAGCCGCTTTCCATAGTTTTGCAGGCGATTGCGCATTTGCTCGAATCTGGGGCGCTGATAGGCCATGACCTGAATCAGGCAATCGCCCATTTCGATCTCCGAAACATAGTGTGTCCCCCACGTCTCGAACGCCTGTAAATAATTGTTGGCCATCTGAGCATTGAGAAAGGTAGAGTTTTCGACCGCTTTCTCGGGATCATGACGCAGGCGGCTCAGGTCTCGGAGAAAGCCGTCTTGGAGGAGGCATTCAGGGGAAGGATTGATTGGGTCAATCTTAGCCACCATACCGTTGATATTAGTGCTATGGCACAAGGTGCCGTCGATCCGCTTCAAAGTCACTAGGGCATACGCCAGTCCCTGCTCAGCTTCCAGCGACACCCCCAGCACTTTCGACAGGTTTCTGCGAGCCGCAACGCCCTCGCGACCATGTAACATAAGCTCACCGGCGGGTAAAAAAGGTGAGGGATTATCGAGTTCATGCTCGACAAAGTGAACACATAACAAATCATTCAGCAGACTCTCGGGAGTCTCGTGCAAGGTCACGATAGGCATGGCCCAGCTCCCGAGTCCAACAATACTGCTCCCGATCTGAGGCTGAGTGGGTGACTGAAGTCCGGAGTGCAGAATGTTCAGCTTCCCGGAACTTGGGTCCCAATCGGAACGATATCCTGGAAGGAGGTTAGCGGCCATACCCAGATAAACGGAAGATGTGCGATCCATACAGTTAATCCTAATGAGAAGAATATCTCTTGTAGCAGTGCATTGAGACTGACGCCATAAAATCCCGGAGGGGGGGATGCAAAAACTTAGAGATGTAGTGGTCTACTCCGTGCCCCTAAGGAATCTCCGAACAAGTCTTCAACTGTGCTGAAATACGCCTGACAACCTGATCCGAGCTGCCCATGAGCCAGATGAGTTTTTCCGATTTCGAATACGCCGGAAAACGTAAGCAGGCACGCCGCGAACGCTTCCTCGCCGAGATGGATCAGGTCGTGCCCTGGACAGGCCTGCTGGGGCTGATCGAGCCGTTCTACCCCAAGGCCGGTGGTGGCCGTAAACCGTATCCGCTGGAAACCATGCTGCGCATCCATCTGTTGCAGAACTGGTTCTCCCTGAGCGATCCGGCAATGGAAGAAGCGCTCTACGAAATCACGCCCATGCGCCAATTCGCACGCCTGACGTTGAGCGCGCCGATCCCGGAAGACACTACGATCATGAACTTCCGGCACTTGCTGGAGAAGCATCAACTCGCACCTGCGATCCTCGCGGTCATCAACGGTTATTTACAAGAAAAAGGCCTGTCATTGCGTCAAGGCACTATTGTCGATGCCACCATTATTCATGCCCCCAGTTCCACCAAGAACGAGGAAGGCAAGCGCGATCCCGAGATGCATCAGACCAAGAAAGGTAATCAGTATTTCTTCGGGATGAAGGCCTATATTGGCGCCGATGCAGAGTCGGGATTGGTTCATCACGTCCATGGCACCGCCGCCAATGCGGCCGATGTCACACAGGTCGCCGAGCTACTGCATGGCGAAGAAAACGCGGTATATGCGGACGCTGGATACACCGGTGTCGAGAAGCGTGAAGAGCATGAAAAATCGTGAGGTGATCTGGCAAATCGCAGCGCGCCGCAGCACCTATTCCAAGTTGAATAAACGCAGCCTGCTGTACAAAGCCAAGCGCAAGATCGAGTACTGCAAAGCTCAGACACGGGCCAAGGTTGAGCATCCGTTTCGGGTGATCAAGCGGCAGTTTGGTTACGTTAAAGTGCTCTTTCGTGGACTGATGAAAAACACAGCTCAATTGACCACGCTGTTCGCCCTGTCAAATCTGTGGATGGCTCGAAAACAGCAGATGGGTATGGGCGAGTTGCGTGCTTAACACGGAAGACCAGACGAAATAGCCCTCAATACACGAGGCATCGGTCGTTTTTTGGCAAATAGCGGTGCGCCCCGAGGAAATTTTGACTTGCCGCCGCCGTGCGGCAAGTTGATCGGAGCATCCTTAAGTAGTAAGTTTGCTAAAACTGCCACTTTCCCAAAAAACCGACGTAAAATTCGCTTCCATTCTCAGCCACCAGTGCGCGCGATATCAGCTTCGCTGCCGCTGAGAGCTGGGTGAACTCGCAATCAAGAAATCGCCTAATGCTGTTAGAACTCCGTAATGACTAGGGCTCGCCTAGATATGGCGCAGGAGGATAAGCTATGGGCGATGGCCCTCAAGCATCTGGGCTCAGAAGGGCTGCTCAAAGCGATCATAGATATGTGGAATCGAGCCGCCCCTCCGCCCAGACCAGTCGTTGAGCATCTGTCCACCGATAAGGTGAGCCAGGAAGTTCTGAATATACTGAAAAATGCCTAGGAGCGAGTCGGTGCATTCGTACCGGTTCGAATGCCGGCCGCAGACACAGTCACGCTGTACGCTTGTCACGCTAGCAACTTCGTAGATAGGGTAATTATACGGCTGCCGAAAGAGCAGCTTTCGCGAACCTTGCGAGGCTCTTGTATTGAAATCGAACTGGGGATTTGACGTCCATCCAGGCTCCCCGAAGACACCGCTCAGCAACAATTCTAATAGAATTTGTCGAGAGAAGTGCCGCCCCTTTGAGATTGTCTATGAACTCTGAATTAATTGAAGAAGAAATGCGTCGCGCCCTGTTCGGTACAGCTCAGCCCGAAGTGCAGGTTTCTGCTCCACCAGTGCAGGAGCCAGTGCCAGAGGTTGTTTTCACGAAGCCGGTGGCAGCTCCCGAAGCCAAGAAGAAAGTGGCGAAAGCTTTTACGTCTAGGCTGCGGGTCACGCTCCGGGTTGGTAACGAGTTTGAGGGGAAAATGATCGAGTTGATTCAGGAGGCGGATACGTTGAGCTCGTTGCTTGCTGAGCAGGAGGCTGTGAAGGCTGCCAGGAAAAAGTACAAGTATGTCGAGGTCGTGTCGGTTAAATCGATGTAGAAGCCCCAATTGACCTAGTTAGACAAAGGGGCGCGCCCGTACCCGATTCGTAGAAAAAAGCTAAAACGCACAGCCTTGAGTTGAGGGCTACGCGGCAACCCGACTCATCATGCTGGGTTCATCTGTAGCAGTATCTGAAGAAGTCGTTCCTCTTCCTCAGGCGTTCTGGGTGTGATGCTTGGTAACAGCTCACCGTACTCTCCAATAATGAAAAGTAACGCTTCCACAACGACCTTTTGGTCGTAAAAAAGGTCGAAGCACCGCGTCGATAATGACCTGGGTGTCTTTCTCGAAGAGGTCGAGCAGTATCTTGGAGTTGGAAATGATCGCAGCGGATGTTTTGACGAATGGAACCTGTTTGACCGTTGTCGTGAGCAAAGCTGAAACTGCATGGCGGGCGAAACCAGGGATCGGCGCTTCGAAGCGCAGCGCTACCGAGCCAGCGACCTCAATCTGGTGACCGCCGCGATTGTGTTGTGGAAAACGGTCCACCTAGAAAGCGCAACTCAAGGGCTGACGAACACCGGAAAGCCGGTGAGCACTGACCGGTATCAATACCTCTCGCCACAGGGTTGGGAGCGCATCAACCTGACCGGAGACGATGTATCTGGCGGCAGAGCCGCAAGCTGTACAACGGGGAACTCAGGCAGCCACGACAGGAGCGCAGGATTCTTTCCAAATTCTGTAGGCTCCCCTTACTTGCAAATTCCTCGGCTTTGACTAAGTTGATAGCTACTGGCCACCGAAGTGCTCTTCAGCGGCCAGAAGCCCAATAAAAATCGTCGAGGAATTCAATAACCAGACGCCCTCACATCGTACCCAGCTGACACTGACACGGAATTTAGTCATATCAATCAAGAGGGATGCTTGATGAAGCGTAGCGTGTTGTCTGGAGCCTTTTCACTCAAGGGTGCGGCCGAAAACTACTGGCTTTCGTTATTAGTGTTTTCGATCCTGGTTGTTGCCAGCTTTCTGTTGTTTGAACAGCAGATCCAACAGTTGCTGAATCATCTGAGTACCTTCCTCCCCACCGACCCGGTACAACGCCTGAGCCTGGCCCTGTTGCTGATAACGCTGCTGGCCCTGGATGTGCTGCTGCCCGTGCCTTCCAGCCTCGTGGCCTTGCTGGCCGTGGCGGCCTTGGGCGCCATTGGCGGTTACCTGGTGAGCCTCATCGGACTGTGCCTGGGAGCCAGCCTCGGCTACTGGCTGGGGGCCGGCTACTTTCGCCTGCTGTCCAACTGGCTGGGACTCAGAAGCTGGCAACCCGGGCAACTGGCCTATCGCCTCAGCACGCTATCGCTGGTGTGCCTGCGTGGCGTGCCGGTGCTCGCGGAAACCTCGGTGCTGGCCGCCGGCATGCAACGCTATCCGCTGCGCCAATTCCTGCTGGTCACCACTCTGGCCAACGCAGGCCTGGCCCTAGCCTACGCGTCCATCGGCAGCCTGCTGGTGGAGCAGAACGCGCTGCTGGCGACCATTCTCGCCAGCATGGTGCTGCCCGGGCTGTTCCTGGGCGCCCGCAGCCTGTTCAAAGAGCGCCTGGCCCAACCAAAGCTCGACACAGCTCAACCTCTGCAGGGCCGCTTCCAGGTGAGCTACCACTACCCAGTGCTGTTCACCGACCACATTTTCCAGGCGGACAACCCCTGTCTGTACCAGCAACTGACCCGGCTGGGCCCCGGACCGATCACGGTGTTGGTATTTGTCGATGAACAATTGCTGCTGTGTTCGCCCCAGTTGCCGCAGCAGATCAACAGCTATTTCAGCGCCCATGCCGCCGACCTGCATCTGCAAGCCGCACCGATCGCGGTGCCGGCCGGTGAGTTGAGCAAAACCCCGGATGTGCTCCAGCATCTGTATGCGCACATGCTGAAACACGGTCTGGATCGCCACTGCTACGTGCTGGCCCTGGGCGGCGGCGCGGTACTGGATGCGTTGGGCTACGCCTGCGCCACCTTCCACCGGGGCATGCGCCTGATCCGCATCCCGTCCACCGTGCTGGCGCAGAACGATGCTGGCATCGGGGTGAAAAACGGCATCAACGCCTTTGCCCAGAAGAACCTGTTGGGGGCCTTCTACCCGGCCACGGCGGTTATCAATGACTTTCAGTTGCTGCTTAGCCTTTCCCAGCGAGACCAGATCGCCGGCCTGGCCGAGGCTGTGAAAGTCGCGGTGATCAAGGACGCGGCCTTCTTCCAGTGGATGGAGCAGCAGGCCGAGGCCCTGGCCGGTTTCGAGCACAGCGCCAGCCGCTATGCCATCCGCCGCTGCGCGGAACTGCACTTGGACCATATCACCGGAGCTGGCGACCCGTTCGAGCGGGGCAATGGTCGGCCTCTGGACTACGGGCACTGGGCCGCGCACAAACTGGAGAACCTTAGCCAGCACCGCTTGCGTCATGGTGAAGCGGTGGCCGTGGGCATGGCCCTGGATGCGCTGTATGCAAACGCCAGCGGCCTGTTGTCGGACGCCGACTGCCAACGCCTACTGCAACTGTTGGACAAACTCGGCTTCAACCTGTGCCCGCCGGAACTGAGACTCAGGGATACCCAAGGACGCTCGCCGATCCTCCAGGGCCTGGAAGAGTTCCGCCAGCACCTGGGAGGCCAGTTGTCGATCCCGATGCTCAGCCGCCTGGGCCAGTCAGTGGATGTGCATCAGATCGACATGCCTTTGATGGAACAGGCCCTATTGCGCCTGACGGGGTTCGACGGGCCGGATTTCGCCTGGGGCCAGGGGTGCGCGCAATGACTCACTCCTCGCTGACCACTTGGCTGACCCTGGGGCGGGTGTCCAACCTGCCGACTGTGTGGACCAACGCTCTGGCCGCCGCCCTGCTGGCCAGTAGCGCCAGTACCCTGGCGCCGCCCACGCCACTGGTCTGGAGCTTGCTGCTGGTGGCGCTCTCGGCGCTGTACCTGGCGGGCATGTTGCTCAACGACCTGCTGGATGCCGACTGGGACCAGCAGCATCACAACCCACGACCGATCGTCCTGGGCCTGGTCAGCCGCACCCAGGTCAGCCTGGCCACCGCCGCCCTGTTACTGCTGGCATCGCTGGCGATCCTCGGCCTGAGCCGGTTGATCGCCCAGCCTCATTGGTTGCTGGCCAGCGCCGGTTTGCTGCTGCTGTTCATCCTTGGCTACAACCTGCTGCATAAGAAATACCCGCACAGCGTGTGGCTGATGGGCGGCTGCCGCTCGGCCCTGTACCTGACCGCCGCCGCCAGCCTGGCCATGCCGCCCCAGCCGCTGTGGCTGTGCGCTGCGCTGCTGGGCACCTACATCGCCGGGCTGACCTACCTGGCCCGGCTGGAACATCGCAACCAGTTGCTCAGCCGCCTGCCGCTGCTGCTCATGCTCAGCCCCCTGCTCCTGGCCGCCTACGCCGACAACAACGTGTTCTGGCTGGTCCTGCTGCTGTGGCTGGGCTGGCTGGGCTGGCATTACCAACGCCACCTGGCCAACCCGCAGCAACGGCAGATCCGCGCTTTCATCGGTGCCGGACTGGCCGCCCTACCGTTGTTCGATGCTCTGGTGCTGGCCTTGGCCAATCAGCCCATGGGCAGCCTGCTGTGTGTGCTGGTGTTCTTTCTGCTTCCCCACCTTCAACGCTGGATCAAGCCGACATGAGCATGGACGCCCTCTCTTGCGCGCAGACTGCGCTCGCCATTCGTCATGCAGCCTTCGCCGAGCGCCAGCAACGGCTGGACCGGCAACTGGACGACGAAAACCGCCACTGGTGGCAAGAAGCCCGGGAGCAACTGGCCCGGGAGCCTTCGGCCAACACCCTGATACTGCTCAGCAGCCAGTGCCGGCGCCGCCTCGGGGACACCCCCTTGACCGCCAGCCCGGATGGGAACCGGACCCAGCTGGCCCGGGCGCTCCTCCTGGCCCAGTTGCTGGAACAGCAGGCCGACACCGATCAACTGGCTTTGCTACGCCAGCTGTTTCTGTGGGGCGACGACCAGGAAAAGGCTGCGCTGCTCAAAGCCCTGGATGACCTCGACAGCCAGGGTGCCAGCCTCGACCTGGCGCTCCAGGCAGGGCGCACCAACAACCGCGAAGTGTTCGCCGCCATCGCCTTGGACAACCCCTTTGCCGCGCGTCACTACCAAGACAGGGCCTTCCATCAACTGGTGCTCAAGACCCTGGGCATGGCCCTGGACAGCCGCCGCATCCACGGCCTGGCAGAGCGGCGCAGCGTCGACCTCAACCAACTGGCCCTGGATCTGATGGAAGAACAGCTGGCCGCCGAGCGTGAGGTTTCCCACGGCTTGCCCCAGGCCATCGCCTTCGACCTGTTGAGCCAGGCCCAACGACAGCGCCTGCGCAACTTATGCCAGCAGGGACGGTTGCCCCGGCACTGGCTCGAACATTTTCCCGCCGGCACCTGAATCCATCCAGGTCAGACAACGATTTCTGCAGCACCCAATCAAGGAGCCACCATGGCGAAGTACTTCGATCCGCACATTCATATGGTCAGCCGCACCACCGATGACTACCAGAACATGGCGGCCGCCGGGATCACAGGGGTTATCGAGCCGGCCTTCTGGCAGGGCCAGGCCAGGACCAGTGTCGGCAGCTTCATCGACTACTTCGACACCCTGCTCGGCTGGGAGCGATTTCGCGCAAGCATGTTCGGCATCCACCACTTCTGCACCATCGGCCTCAACCCCAAGGAAGCCAACGACCTGTCGGTGGCCAACGAAGTGCTGGAGATCCTTCCGCGGTATCTGGTCAAGGACGGCGTAGTGGCGGTAGGGGAAATCGGCTATGACGACATCACCCCGGAAGAGGACCGCTTTCTCGCCGCGCAACTGGAGCTGGCCAAGCAGTTCAACCTGCCAGTGCTGGTGCACACCCCGCACCGCGACAAGATTGGCGGCACCAAGCGCACCCTGGCGGTGATTCGCGAAGTCGGCATCGCTGAGCACCTGGTGATCATCGACCACCTCAACGAAATGACCCTGCCCCTGGTGCTGGACAGCGACTGCTGGCGCGGTCATTCCATCTACCCCAACACCAAGATGTCCGAGCAACGTATGGTCGCCCTGTTGAAGGAGTACGGCACCGAGAAAATGGTGGTCAACAGCGCCGCCGACTGGGGCATCAGCGACCCGCTCAAGGTGCCGAAAACCGGCGAGGCGATGCTCGCCGCTGGCTTCAGCGAAGCGCAGGTTGAACAGGTGCTGTTCCATAACCCGGTGGATTTCTTCGCCCAGAGCGGGCAGTTGGACAAGACGCTGGTCAGCACCTCGATGCCGATCGATCAGCGTCGGCAATGGCAGGAGAACTCGGCCCTGCGCGGCCAGGAACCGGTGGTCAAATGAGTGCCCGGGCCGGCTGGAGCGCCGCGCAGATCGGGTATTGCAGCAACGTGCATCCGGCCCGTGACGTGGCCGGCCTGCGGGCATCGATCCAGCAACACTTCCAGGAGGTACGGCGCCAGCGCGGGCTGGCCGTACAGGACAGTGGCCTGTGGATCAGCGCCCAGGCTGCGGCCGAACTGCAGGATCCCGAGGTGCGCGAAGCCTTCCTCGAGCTGCTGCACGACAGCGGCCTGCGCCTGACTTCGCTCAACGGTTTTCCCTATGGTCAGTTCCATGAGGGCGCGGTAAAAGCCGAAGTCTACCGGCCGACCTGGGCCGAGCCACAGCGGCTGGAATACAGCCTGCAACTGGCGCACCTGCTGGCCGCCGCCCTGCCCCTGGATTGCCAGCAGGGGGTGATTTCCAGCGTGCCCCTCGGTTATGCCGCCACCTGGAACGAGGCCAAACAGCAACAGGCCGAGGCACACCTGAGACAACTGACCGCCGAACTGGCAAGCCTGCATCGCAGTAGCGGCAAAAAGATCCTACTGTGCCTGGAAATGGAGCCGGACTGCGTACTTGAAAACACCGACCAGGCCCTGGCCTTTTTCAAGCGCTGGCAAGCTACCGACCCCCATCATAGCTACCTGGCGCTGTGCTTCGATGTCTGCCACCAGGCAGTGGTCTTCGAGGACTGCTACCAATCCTTGAAACGGCTGCTGGACGCACACATCCCGGTGGGGAAGATCCAGCTGTCCAATGCACTAATCTGCCAGTTGCCGCTCGCCGATTGCCAGCGCCGCGAGCAGGTGCTGCAGGCCCTGGGCAACTTTGTAGAGACCACTTACCTGCATCAGGTCAAGGCCAGGGATGTCGCCGGTCAAATGCTGGCCTGGTCCGACCTGCCCGGGGCACTGAGCGCCGCCGAACCGACCCAAGGGCAGTGCCCAGAGCTGCGCATTCATTTTCATGTGCCGTTGTTCAGCGAGCAGTTTCTCTTGAGCGAGCTCAGTGGCAGCCAGCAGGCCCTGCTGCGCACCTTCGACTTCCTCGCCGCGTATCCGCACTTCCAGCCGGTACTGGAGGTGGAAACCTACAGCTGGAACGTGTTGCCCGCCGCCCTGCGCCCGGACAGCGAGCAAGCCTTGCTGCAAGGCATCGCCGCAGAACTGCAATGGGTCGAGAGCCAACTGCACAAACGGCAGCTGCTGCGTAGCCTGTCCTCGTCCATGGAGGCCCCTGCCCATGCTCTCTGAACGACAACCCTTGCTACTGATCAATGTGGTGGGCCTGACCCCGAGCCTGTTGGGCCCGGCCACGCCCCGGATCAATAGCCTGCTGCAACGGGCACGGATGGCCAAACTGCGGCCAGTATTCCCCGCTGTGACCTCGACGGTACAGGCCTCGATCCTCACCGGACTACCGCCTTCGGAACACGGCATCGTCGGCAATGGCTGGTATTTCCGTGATCAGGCCGAAGTGCGTTTCTGGCTGCAGCCCAATGCGCTGATCCAGGGCGAGAAGGTCTGGCAGACCCTGCAACGGGAAATCCCCGGCCTGCGCTGCAGCCAGCTGTTCTGGTGGTTCAACATGTATGCCCAGGTGGATGCGGCCATTACGCCAAGGCCGCACTACCCGGCCGACGGGCGCAAGATGTTCGGCCTCTATTCTTCACCACCGGGCCTGCACGAACGTATCGAACAGCAGATCGGCGAGTTTCCCTTTCCGAGCTTTTGGGGCCCGGCGGCGGGGATCGCCTCCAGCCGCTGGATCGTCGACTGCGCCATCGCCGAATTCCAGATCAGCCGTCCCGATCTGCAACTGATCTACCTGCCGCACCTGGACTACAGCCTGCAACGCCTGGGGCCGGAGCATCCGTCCATCAGCGACGAAGTGCGGGCCATCGACCATGAAGTCGGGCGCCTGCTGGATTTCGCCCAGCAGCAGGGTGCGGCGGTGATGCTGCTGTCCGAATACGGCATTGAGGCGGTGCAGCAGTCGGTCTCCATCAACCGCGTGCTGCGCGAACAGGGCCTGCTGCAGGTGCGGCGCTCATTGAGCTGGGAGCTGCTGGACCCCGGCGCCAGCGCGGCATTTGCGGTGGTCGACCACCAGATCGCCCACGTCTACGTGCCCCAGCCCGAGGACATTGCCCGAGTCAAGGCCCTGCTCCTGCGCCTGCCCGGTATCGAGCAGGTGCTGGGCAAGCTCGAACAACAGGCTTGCCAGCTCGATCACCCGCGCAGCGGCGAGCTGGTGGCGGTGGCCGCCCCGGGTTTCTGGTTCGATTACTACTACTGGTTCGACGACCGCCTGGCCCCGGATTTCGCCCGCACCGTGGATATCCACCGCAAGCCGGGTTACGACCCGCTGGAGCTGTTCATCGACCCGGCGATCCGTTTCCCCAAGCTGCGGGTCGCCCGCCGGCTTCTGCAGAAGAAGCTCGGTTTTCGCTACTACATGGACCTGATTCCCCTGGACACCTCACTGATTCGCGGCAGCCACGGACGCTTGCCGAGCAACGATGAAGTCGGTCCGTTACTCATCACCGATTGCGATTTACCACTGCCGGACCATCTGCCGGCCACCGCGGTAAAACACCTGCTCCTAGAACATTTCCTAGGGCGCCCCTATGACGATAAGGCTCAGGCCAAGGAGATTCCATGCGGCGAACCATCCCTATAATCGTGCTGAGTGTGTTGAGCGGCCTTGCTCAGGCACAGGACACGAACAGCGTTGAGTGCAACGATTTCCTCACATTCGCAAATGACCCCAGCGGCACCCTGACTACGTTCAAGCAGAGCCCGGAAACCATGGCCTGGAACTGGTTCGTCTGCCTCAACCGGCAGGAAGCCCAGCAAGGCGCCTATCGAGTCTGGGAGACGTTCAAGCCAGCCGATCAGGTCTACCTGTTGAAGGGCGCCACTCCACAGCCCTACAGCGCCCGGGAAAACCTGCCAAGCCAGGTAACGAAACTGGCGCAACAGCAGGGCATGGACCCCAAGGGGCTGTTCCAGTTTCTTGGCAATGACACCCCCGGCAGCCCGCAGAACGGCATCCAGCAGGTCGATGGGCTGGCCTTGAAGATGAGCCCCAATCCGCCCGTTCCCCCCTCGAAGACGGAACAGCTGGTGCGCTTTCACCTGTTGATGGGCGAGGATACCTTCAACTACATCGTCGCGAACAAGATCTACAACCGCGATGGCCTGGCCAAGCTGACCCGCGACCTGAACTTCCCGGCCACCGCCTGGGAGCTGAAAACCTCGTGGTTCTGGATCGGCAGCAACAAGGACTTCATGTCCCAATTGGCCAAGGACGGGTACTACATTTCCCAGGCCTACTACGTGAACAGCACCGGCCAGTATCAGGTGGGCTACGCCGCCCTGAGCGGCATGCACGTGATCAACAAGTTGACCCCGGACTGGGTCTGGACCACCTTCGAGAACCGCAACAATCCCAAGTACACCGTCACCAACGACTCGCCGCCCAAGCCCATGACCAACATCACCGGCCCCACCGAGGCGGCCAAACCGGTGAACAGCCGCTACCAGCAGCAGTACCCGAACCTGGCCCAGTACGAACTGATCGGCGTGCAGTACGACCACACCCGGGCCGAGCCCAAGCTATTGGCCAACTCCCAGCTGGAATCGGCATTCCAAGGCACCTCTTCGTGTCTTGCCTGCCACAGCACCGCTGCCTATTCGACACAGAAGAACACCTTCTTCTCCTTCAACATCGACCACAGCGGCGGAATTCTCTACCCCACCAGCGTACTGCCGGACAAAGACTTCATCGGTTATCAAAAACAGGACTATGTCTGGTCGCTCAAACGCGCCCAGTGGAAACGCTAAGGAGAGCAGCCCATGAGTGTCTTGAACTTTCCCCGGATCTACCTCAACGGTTTCATGTTCTGGAACCCGCCAACCCTCAACAACAACGATGTGCTACCGCTGTACGACGCCGTGAAGATGCAGATGAACTGGCGCTTCTTGAACGAGTACGGGATCAACGACAAGAATGCTCCGCGAACGCTGATGCCCTGGGCCATTACCCCGCTGGCCTACAAGGACGTTCCGGACTACGTGGTGCAGGTGCCCACCAACGGCGACCCCAGCAACTACCCGATGATTCCCGCCGAGTGGGACCTGTTCGGTGACAACGCCTGCGGCACCGTGGACTACCAGCAATTTCGCTCGGTGATCATCGGCGGGGAAACCAAGGTCGACAGCTACATCGACACTGACCCACTGATCAACAAGACGTACCAACTGCTGGGCAACTCGTTCGGCAACCAAACCCCGACCGCGGCACGCTTTGTCGACGTCAGCCCCTGGCAGAACACCTTCACCGCCCTGTACTTCGAAAAGATCATGCTGGGCGATGCCACCTGCGGCGTGACCCTGAGACAGGGCTGCCGCATGCTCAACCGCTTCCTCGATTTCAACTGGGGAGCATTCGGCGGCCTGGTCTATGTGACTTGCACCTGGCAAACCTGCTTTACCAAGGATCAGGTGGACTGGGTCGTCGGCGGTTCGCAACTGCTGCAGAACCTGAAAGATGAAATGGAGCGCAATACCGACGCCCAAGGCCTGATGCTCAGGTTCACCACCTACCTGACCGTCTACGACAAGAACGGTCTGTTCAACGACTTCAAGAACGTCAACAGCCATTCCCAGGCGCCCTGGGACATGTCCAGGCTGCAGATGCTCTATCAGATCGGCCTGGACAACCCGACCGAGCTCTTCTTCAACCCGGCCTACAGCCGCACCGCAGGCTCCCTTGGCCTTTGGCTCCGCAACGAGTTCCCCACCGCGCCGGCCGGCCAGCGCCTGGTGCCCAAAGCCGGGGTACCGTTCTACAAGACCGTGCCGGGAGATACACAGATCCATGCCCCACAACAGTTGGTGAACCTGGGCGTGCTCAGCGCCGAGCTCAATGGCAGCACGCTGTCGTTGGACTTGGGCAATACCTTTCCGATCTACCCAGCCGTGCATGACGGCCCTGCCGCCACCGACCTTGATGGGCGCAACAACGGTATTCCGGTCGCCGCCAAGTTCCACGTCGGCGACTATGAGCTGGGGGTGCTGCACGGCAAGGACTTCTCCCCCCTGGCCAGCATCGGCTTCGACCAGTATCGGCAATCGGCCTTCGACAAGCGTTCCGGCCTGTTGGACCTACCCCTCGACGCCAGCGCCCAGGCCGCGCTGAAAAACGGCAACCTGGCGCTGCGGCTCACGGGCACCGACACCATCGCCGCCGAACAGCAGATGTGGACCGCGGAAGTCATCGAGAGCGGCAGCTTCATCGACGTCGGTGACAGCCGGACGCTGAATATCATGGTGCAGCAAAACGGCAAGCCCGCGCCGGCCGGCACCACCTTGTGGGTGGCCGAATACAACAACGCCTTCATGCTGACCACCAGTAACTACTACCTGGCGTTCAGCAACCCGGCGGATTTCGTGCTGATCACCGACTTTCCCGAATTGCGAGCGAAGAACGAACCGGGCATGCCCCAGTTCATCGACGGTTTGCAGCATCCGAGCCTGTTCAGGGAGGGCAGCGGCAGGCGCCTGAGCGCCATGATCGTCAAGGCTGCCGCGTGCGATGAGCCGGTAAGCAGCACCATCACCTATCAGGAGTTCCTGAAAACACCGGCCGCTATCGATCTGAGGCCATGCCTGAGGTTTGACAAGCCGCAACCGATGACCGGGAAGCTGGACAATGACGCCGGCCTGGGCGCTACCGTGAACTACAGCCTGACCCGTATTCAGACCAATGACAACGGCATTGCGCAGGTGACCGTGCATGCCGTGGCACCGGGCTTCCCCACACTGCGCTTTTTCATCCAGGACGATCCGACGGGCATTCCGTTCAGCTTCTCCTACACCGACGCCTTCACCGACTTCCTGTCTCCGCTGCGGGTACTGCCGCAAGAACCGCAGATGCTCAAGGACTTCATCGACAGCTGGAACCAGATGTGTACGGCCGACAACGCCAACGTACGGATCTGGAACGAGTTCATCTATCCGCAGATCCTCCAACCCTTCTATTACCTCTACCCGATCATGAACAAGTACATGCCGCTCAACTCCCTGCAACGCATCGAGGGCGCAATCGAGCAGTTCATCAAGCTGATCAGCAAGGAGTATCAGGAGGCCAGCACCCTGGCCATGCCCATCACCCGAGACCTGCCGCAAAGCCGTCGCCAGGTACTGGAAATCTGGGCCAAGGACCTGGTGAGCACGGGCTACCCACCGCGCCCACTGAACCTCAAGGACTACCAGCAAGGCTGAACCGCAACCGTCATGCAACGGAACCCCGGGCGCCCCGTGGCGCCCATCTTTTGCAAAGGAGTGTCAGATGAACGCCAGTCTCTTCAAGCAACTGCTGTTGGCCGCCGGCCTGCTGGGCGCCAGCCAGGCGCTGTGGGCCCAGACCTACCCCGACAACGTCTACTTCAACATGGGCGTTCACAACGACAAGGGCTGCAACGCTAAGACCCACAACTGCATCGCCAAGCGCAAAGCCACCGATCCGGCCGATCCGCTCTACCCGGCCACCTGGGTCAGCGACTGGATCATGTACCGGGTCACTTCCAACTACGCGAAGAACCCACCGCCCTACAGCAGTCCGCCCAGCACCCTGAAACCGGCCGACTACACCGTGTCCCGGGGCACCAGCTACTACGACAACGACTATGTCCCGGCCGACGGCGACGGTTCCGGCGCGATGATGGAGCACTACGAGAAGTACTGCCTGCCGATCTTTCCGATCAAGGACAACAACTTCACCTGCTCCTTCGTGTCCCTGGGCAACAAGGCCTACTTCCTCACCTACCCCGAGGACCGGCCCAAGGACATGCCGGCCTGCTGCATGTTCTCGCCAATGAACCACCCGCCGCGCCGGGACTTCATCAAGCACCTGCCGTATAGCGCCACCCGCAGCCAGAACCTGAACGGCAGCGTGCAGGCCTACGCGCTGGAAATCCCGGTCAAACCGAGCCCGATCCTGTTCGGCTACGCGTTCTACAAGCAGCTCACCAGCGATGGCCAGGGCCAAACGGCCTACCAGCATCCGCAGTCGTTCTACTTCTCCGGGGATGTCAGCGTCGCCAACGCACCGATCGTCAGCCAGAACTATCTCAACTGGCGCACCGACAAACCGGATCCGGCCAAGACCTGGGACCAAGTCGCGAAGATGTGCCCGGCCAACCCGCCGGACTGCCAGCTCTTCGCCCCACCGCCGTCGTTGAAAAACGGTGCGCGGCCGCAGTGGAACCAACTCATGCCCCCTTCGCAGTGACAGGAGCTGCCTCATGAACCATTGGAGCCGTTTCACCGCCTTGCTGTTGCTGGGCCTGGGCAGCCAGCAGGCCTGCGCGTTGCAGCCCAGCACGCCTGGGTCGCAGACCACTTGCCCGCCCAACGCAGTGGTACCAGCTGCCGGAGCCTCCCAGCAGGCTTTCGATCAGTACAGCTGGCAGATGTTCATCAACCTGAACTGGCCCGCCCAGGCGGGCCAGCGCGGAGTGGCCGATTGCACCAAGCCTTTGGGCAGCCCGGGCGATACCGTGTGGCAGACCTACAAGAGCGTCAGCGAGACCTTCCTTCCCGGGGCCAAGAATCCAGGCCCCTGGAACTCGAAACCGCCGCGCAGGAGCCTCAACCTGATCAACATCGCCGCGATCAAGAACACCCAAGTGGTGCAGTCGGACAACCAGGCGGTCGGCGGCTGGCTGATCGATCAGCGCGGCAACCCGACCTACTACGACATTGCCGCCAACCAGGTGTCCTACAACTACATCGTCGCCAACGACTTCTACAACGCAGCGATCGTCGACGCCGCGATGAACATCAACTTTCCCAACAATGCCAGCGAGATCAAGGCCAGCTGGCGCATCCTCACCAAAGCCGACGATAGCAGCCGCTACCTGACGATGAAGGCCCTAGTGACAAAATTCGACAGCCAGGGACGGCCCAACGGCACCAAACCGGCCAACCTCGGGCTGGTGGGGCTGCACATCATTAGCAAGGTGGAGGGATTCCCGCAGTGGATCTGGTCGACCTTCGAGCAGATCGACAACGTGCCACCCAAGGTCAACCTGGGGGGCAAGTGGGTGGATCAGCCGGTCTCGGGGATTTTCTACTCCTACTTCAATGCCAAGGCACCCGCCGGCAGCCTCAATCAGTCGCCCTGCCTTTGGCAGCAGCAGGGCACACAGATGGTCTGTACCCCAAAGCCCGGCACCAGCTTCAGCACGCCGGATCCGCTGAGCCGGGTCACCCCGATCACCGACGTCACCCAGCAGGTCAATACCCAGTACCAGGGCAATCCGCAGGTACAACAGAGCGTCTTCAAGTACTACCAGTTGATCACCACACAGCGCCCCCTGTCGCCGGACAACCCGGGCAATCCCCTGGGTCAGCCAACACCGTCGCTGTCGGCCAACGTCACCATGGAAAGCTACATTCAGAACAACAGCAGTTGCATGAACTGCCACTACATGGCGACACCTCTGCATAGCCAATACAAGAGCGACTTCTCCTTCCTGTTCAGATTCGCCCACCCACAGGTCACCAGCGCCATCAAGGATAAGGAATAGATCATGAGCATATTGAATGGACCCCGACTGAACTTCTGGGGTGGCATCTCCACCGACGTGAGCGTGTCGAACAACTCGCCGACCTTGCCCAATGGCATCGCCTCGTCCCTTGATCTGTTCGACCTGACCACCTCTACTGTGTCGGAACCGGCCCGGACCTATAGCGATGACCGTTTATATGAGTTAATCAACGCCCCGGACCCCAGAATCGATCCCAACAGCCGATACACGGCCGGCGGCTGGAACCACTACGGAGACCACGTGGTGACGATGCACAACGCGCTGATCAGCTCCCAAGGCACACCGGGCAACATCTCGCTGGAAGGGGACATGGTCGGCCAGCCGGTGTACCTGCTCGGCTCCGTTACCCCTGGCACCGGACAAGGCCCCTACTCCGGTCCAATGATGGTCGACCTGGACCCCACAGCGACCACCACGACCCAGATCTTTGTCGGCGGCCTGCAGATCGGCAGCAGTACAGCACCCGAGCTCTTGATTCGCTGTAATACCGTGTGCAGCAGTTTCGACGTCAATACCCGGGTGCTTGAGCCTGCAAGCATGGACTCGCCCGGCTCCTTCCATGGAAGCGGCACCTTTCAACTGACCTTTCCACTTAGCAGCATCGTCAGCTACAACAAGAACAGTGCCGGGCTAAAGGCCCTGATCGAAGCGCCCAACGCCACCGGGATCGTACTGCGTTTCGTGATGTTTGAAATGTGCCCCACCCTGACCACAGAGCAACTGAACGCGGACTACGCCGCCAACCAGTTCAACCCTAACCCGAGCATTGGCCGGGTCATCGGCACCCTGGCCACGGCGTATGCCGATGAGCCGCAGATCTGCCCGCCGGGCCGTCAACTCATCAATGCCGACAAGGACCTGAACATCAGCAGCGTTGCCTATGCCGAGGTCGCCAATGGGCAACTGAGCATCGATATGGTCAACCTGATCCCCAAGCAGACCTTCAGGGCCGTGCGCGACGACATCACCAGCCCTATTGGTCCCAACGCCGACTACGGGACCGTCACCATCGCGACCGCGACGACGGTCCTGGGGAGCTTTGAACCTAGCGACCCTCTGCTGCAGGACTACTACCGGTTCGGTGGCATCATCGACGTGCCGCTCAACACCACCCAGACCCAGCAGGTGCAGAGCACGCCCTTGTGCATCAGTGCCCCAGGGAACGCCCGCAACCCACCGCTATCGGCGCCCGAATGCCCGTATCGAGTCTACGGTGATCAGCGCAATACCTACCTCGATCCGGACAGCGCAGGCGTGCAGATCACCTTGCAAGTCCGTTACCTGGGAGCTGTGGTGCAAGAAGATACGCCAATCGACATCGCTGCCTCGGCGACCGCCGTCTATCAGGCCAACCGCTACTGGGACTTCCTGGAGCTACCAAACTCGCTAACGGTTCCGGCCGGTCAGCCCTCAGTGAGCTTCAATGTTGTCCCCGTCGCCGGTTCCAGAGTCCAGGCCGGCTTCACTACACTGACCTACACCCTCGACAACAACCCCCTGACCCAAAGCTTCAGCAACTTTCGCAAATACGCTTGGAGCGACTTCGGCATTCCCACAGGCAACATCGTGACCTGGGAACAGGCGTACCAGAACGTGCTGCGCTTCCATTACCTGGCCTTTCCTGCCATGTCGCGCTACATCCAGCTCAACCAGCCTGACGCGGTGATGGGCTACAAGCAGGCGATCCTGGCCCGGATCTCTCCCGAGTACCAGAACACCACCTTGTACATGTCAGTGGTGCGCTCGATGTCGCCGAGCCAATGCTCCCTGCTGACGTCCTATCTCAACGGCACCCCCTGGCAGCCTTGAACAAGGAGAAGACCATGGCCGTTGCTTTACACATACCCGCCCAGCCGGAACAGACGCTGCGCCCAAGCGATATCATCGCCGAGGGCCTCTTCAACCCTCGCGGCGTCTGCGTGGAAGACGATGGCAGCCTGCTGCTGGTGGAAGCCGGCTCAGGCCTACCTGACCAGACGTTCAGTGGCCGTATCAGTCGTCTGCGACCAGACGCACACGCCCCGGGCGCCTACCTGCCGCCCGAGGTCCTGGCCCAGGGCTTTCGCTCGATGAACATGCAGGCGCGGATGCTGCGCGACGAAATCATGGGGCTGTCGGACATTGCCTTCGGTGCCGGGCGCTACGTGGCCAGCCAGACCGACTACGTCGCCGGTTCGAAGCTCCTGGACCTGCAATACAGTCCGCCCGAACCGCTGTTCCATAGTCGCGGCAACCTCAACTCGCTGTGCTATCACCCTTCGCGTCAACGCTGGCTCGCCGTTAAGCCCGATACCAACCAACTGGTGGAATTCACCCCGGACGGCGAGCAGATCCTGGCCCTGTTGCCCAACCAGGATCAGGGCCAGGAAGCGGTCCCCGTAACCCTGGTGTACGAGCCGCAAACCGATGCAGTGCTGATCAGCCTGTTCTCCGGGGAACTGCATCGCGACCCGGCGCGCAAGGGCATCGACTTCGCCGACAAAGCCGGCAAGGTCATCCGTGTCTGGCCTGCCAGCGGCAGGATGGAGGTGTTGATTCGCGGGCTGCAGCTGCCCACCGGATTGGCGCTGGATCCGCAGGGACGGATTCTGGTGCTGGAACTGTGCGACCGGCTGTTGCAACCCCTGCCGCTCGACTGGTCCGGCGAAGTCTTGCACGGCGGCTTCGCCCGCTTCAGTGGTCGCCTGCTGCGCTGCGACTTGCAGCAACGCAGTGTCCAGGTACTCGCCAAGGGCCTGGATACGCCGTCCAACCTGTGCTGCATCAAGGGCGCTGTGTTGGTGAGTGAAGGCATGGGGCTGAGCGGACGGCCGATTCCCACTGCGGATCAGCAGGTGGTTGCGCTGAGCGGACGATTGCGGCGGGTCCAACTTTGAACCAACTCCAACGCCCGATGCACAGCATCGGGCGTTTTGTATTTCAACGACAGGTGCGGGCGCTCGACGTTATAGATCAACACCGACTCACTCACCATTTTTTTCGTCTGCTTCAAGTCCTGTGGCTGTCAAGCTTCCGCGTGGGGAACTCAGCCCTAGCGTTTGAGCGTATCCAATAGCTGATAACGCACTACTCTACTGGTAGAGTGAGTCTAGCTAAAAATAATCCACGAGAAATCAGATGAACCCAGAACTCACTGAGGAAGACATGCGCCGAGCACTCTTCTGTAGCCCCGAGTCAGCAGAACAAATAAGTGTCACACCGGTAGAAGCGCACGCTCAACCAGTAAACCTTCATCAGAAGAAAAAGGTCGCTAAGGCATTCACACCTCGTTTGAAGGTAACCCTGCGCGTTGGGAATGAGTTTGAAGGCCAAACATGCGAGATGATCCACGAAGCGGACACCCTTAGTACCCTGCTGGCACAGCAAGAAGCTGTCAGAATAGCCAAAAAGAAATATCGATACGTGGAAGTGTTATCGGTTAAATCAATGTAAAAGGGCTTTCCTGCTTATTCGCACTGCTACGACTTGTTCACTTCAGGAAGATCCTATGTCACTCAAAATTGCATTCGCAACTGTGCTGAAAGCGATGCGCGCCAGTCGAGGAATCTCTCAGAAAAACCTCGCAGAAGTTAGCAGTCGGACATACGTCTCGAAACTGGAGCGAGGCTACTCCAACCCCACGCTGGAGATGCTCACCGCGCTGAGCGGCCCGCTCAATGTTAGCCCTTTGACGCTGATATCCATCACACTTAGTGCTGAATCGGGACAGGCTGTGAATAACCTGCTGCGGCGCGCACAGGAGGAAGTAGCAGATTTAGCACAGGCTGGGGTGCTAAAATCTTTGAAAGTCCCGCTCAGCGATGAACAAATAATGTGCCCGCCTTATCAACGCACTTGCATGCGTTCGACGGCAACGTCTCCGCAAACTGAATTCAGCTTCGAAGACTAGATGCTCCGGCAACCTTGATTCGTCACTACCGGTGACGCCGACATTTCGGCAGTGCGACCTGAAGGTTGCATGGGTTTCTGTTTCGCAGGTTAATGCGCGACGGGTTTGCTTGCGCTTACCGGCGTACTCGAAATCGGAGAAGCTCATTTGACTCATGGGAAAGGCTTGTAGAGGGAAGGTGGACGGAGGGCTATTTCAGCACAGGTCAGATGGCCTGTACTGACTTGATCGGAGAACCTCTAATCGCGGCCGCCCGCTCTGCGCAGGGTTCACAACGGCAGTGGCAATATGATAGCTTCCATGCCGCACGTAAGCATTTGTCTGGAGCATTGCCTACGGCTAGTTAATTATATTCTTATATGGAGATAAGTATGGCTATTATTACTGGCGACAACAACGACAACGTTTTATCGGCTAGCGAAATGTCCTTCATTTATGGACTTGGTGGAAATGATACCATCTATGGAAGTAATTTCTACGACATTATCGAAGGAGGCACAGGCAATGATGTAATCTATGGCAACGGCGGAGACGATGCGATCATCGGCGATCAGGGATCCGATCAGTTGTACGGAGGCGATGGAGACGATCTTATCGTCGGAGACAATCTCCTCACCCCCGCCGGAGCTGGAAACGACGTGTTGTTTGGTGGCGCGGGCAATGATCGTTTGTATGGCAATTACGGCAACGACCTCTATCTATACTCCGTAAACTCCGGTATCGATATCATCAACGACGGCAAGACGGCTGCCGAAGTTCCGGGCTATGGGGGTGGTGTTGATACCCTGCAGTTTACCAACACCACGTTTGCCAACATCTACTATCAAGCGGTCAACAATGACCTTCTGCTGTACACTTCGGAAGGCGTGGATCAGAATGGGCTCATTCAGCATGGGGTCATTATTCAGGACTTCTACCTGAACAATATCAATACCAATATCGAATACCTGGCAGACAGCACTGGTGCCGGGTTCGATCTGTCCCAGTTGCTGCCCACTGACCAGGCTTCGTACACCGAGACCTCGTTGCAGAATCTGGCGTTGGTGTAAGTTTCCTAGGACTTGAAAGAGTTGAACAAAAGGAGATGTATTTCATGGAAATTTCTAAAGGCATACCTTTGGCGACAACGTCGCGCAGCATTGCAGACTTGAATCTTCCGCTGGTCAAATCGAACGCCAACTTCGCTCATGACCTGAAGGCCGCAGCTGAAGGTCTGCGTAAAGCCGAAGAAGTGGAACGAGGCATAGGTCGTCTTGATGCCGATAACGCTCCCCACAATGCAGCCAACGTTGTCATGAAGGGTGATCAGCTTGTTGCGACAATTTACAAGTCTGGCGCGGTAGCGTTTACCGACGCCTACGCCGCACAGCTGAAAAACCTGAATCTCTCTGGTGATAACTCTGGAGATTTGGGCTCGCTTCGTGCCGCAATGATAGCGAAGGCTGTAGGCGGGGAAGTCATGGATGCAAACACATCGTCCTCTGCTTCTTGGCAATCTCGGTTTTCAGCAAAAGCATAGAACCAACTGAGCCAGTATTTAACCCGCTCATAAAAAAGCCCTGCTTCGGCGGGCTTTTTTATCGCACGCTATTCGGAGAAAAACATTGCGCAGGATTGGCATGCAATGAGCACAACTAATCTCAAGCCATCGAACACCGGACGTGGTGAGCTTGCAGAAGTACTACTGACCTACCGAGGCATTTTCATTCACGTCGGCCTGTTTTCAGGCGTGATAGCCATTTTAATGCTGGCCCCAACGATCTACATGCTGCAAGTGTATGACCGGGTTCTCGCCTCTGGTAATGAAACTACGCTGTGGATGCTGACGCTGATTGTCCTGATGATCTATGCATTTATCGGGGCACTGGAATGGATACGAAGTCTGTTGGTATGGCGCCTGAGTGTTGGATTCGATGAAAAACTGGCCCCTCGCGTCTTCGATGCTGCATTCGACGCCAACCTGAATACCGGCAAGGGCAATGCAGCACGGCCACTGGAAGACTTGCAGCAACTGCGCCAATTCATTACAGGCCAATGGTTACTGGCTTTGTTCGATGCACCATGGTCTCCGATCTATATATTGGCCATGTTCTATTTTCACCCGGCGCTAGGTTTTTTCGCCCTGGGCAGCACCCTGATATTGCTAGCATCAGGTTGGCTGAATGAACGCATAAGTCGCAGCCACTTGAAAAACGCCGGAGAAATGATGATTGCGTCGAGCCGTAGCGCCGATGCAAACCTGCGCAATGCTGAGGTGATCGCTGGCATGGGTATGCTCGCGAATCTTCGGCGTCGCTGGGCTGTACAGCATCAATCTTATGTGCGCGAGCAAAGTGTCGCCTATGTTCGCATGGCGACACTACTGGGATTCAACAAAGCACTGAGACTGGTCATGCAGTCATTGGGTTTGGGCCTGTGCGCGTGGCTGGTCCTGGAGCATGAAATGACGCCCGGCATGATGATCGCAGGATCAGTGCTGATGAGCAGAGCCCTGTCACCGATCGATCAGATCATTGGCGCATCCCGCAGCTGGACCAATGTGAAGGAAGCGCACCGCCGCCTCAGCCAGCTACTGGACGCCTTCCCACCTCAGGACAAGGGAATGGCATTCCCCCAACCGACAGGGGAAGTCATCGTCGAGCAATTGACGGTTACTTCGCCTGACCGGGCGCAGATGCTGCTGCAAAATATCAGTTTCAAATTGGCGCCAGGAGAGAGCCTGGTAATCGTGGGCCCCTCCGGTGCGGGTAAAAGTACGCTGGGGCGGTGCCTGGTCAATGCGCTTGAGCCACTACGCGGCAAGGTACGCCTGGACAATGTGCCGTTGGATCAGTGGCAATCTGAAACCCTCGGTAGACACCTTGGTTACTTGCCCCAGGACGTACAGCTGCTTTCAGGTTCAGTAGCTGAAAACATTGCCCGCTTCGATACCCTGGACGAAGCCAAAGTCATTGCAGCAGCCCAGATGGCTGGCGTGCACGAATTGATTCTTCAGCTACCGGAAGGCTACCAGACTCAGTTGGGTGACAACGGCATGGGATTATCGGGCGGGCAACGCCAGCGAGTAGGCCTGGCACGTGCGCTTTATGGAAATCCAAGTTTGATCATATTGGACGAGCCTAATTCCAATCTGGATGACCTGGGCGAAGCCATGCTGGCGCAAGCCATTTTCAGAATGAAACAAGCCAGGATCACCCTGGTATTGATTACGCACAAGCCCAACGTTGCAAGACAGGCGGACAAGATGCTGATTCTGAAAGCAGGCACCAGAGTGGACTTCGGGCCGCTGACTGAAGTCATGGCGAGAACGCAGAAACTTGCAATGAATGCCAGGGCTGCCGTAGAGACGCCTTGATTTTCGACCCCACAAGCATTGAGCAATCAAAAACATTGCTCCGACTTTACAGAAAGCGTGGTAGCTGACTCGATGAATGCGGCGTGCGACAAAGGCAATTCATCCTCCAAGGAGGACAGATATTACGTTCATCTGGGATGGCTTATCGTCTTGTTTGGTGTAATCGGTTTCTTGGGGTGGGCGTTATGGGCCCCGCTGGATGCAGGTGTAGCCATAGAGGCGAAAGTCATTGTCAGTGGCAATCGCAAGGCCGTTCAGCCACTGGCAGGCGGCAAGATACAAAAGATTCATGTCGTGGAGGGAGAGCGGGTAGACGCTGGCCAGGTACTGGTTGAACTGGATTCCACATTGACCTCGAATCAGTTTGATTCGTTGCGGCTGCAATACTTGACCAGGCTGGCTACCATGAACCGCCTCACGGCCGAACGCGATGGACTGCCAGAAGTCCATTTTGATGAAAGCCTGCTGCAAGAGTGGGAAAGCAATCCACAGATAGAGGCCATCGTTCTCGTTCAGCAGCAGTTGTTCGATAGTCGCCTGCGTGCTCAAAAGGCAATGCAGGACGGACTGGAAGCAACATTGCGCGGCACCCTCGAGCAGATTGACAGCGTGCAACGGATCTTGCGCTCACGCGAGGATCAGCGCCGAGGCTTTGATCGTCAGCTTGAGAGTCAGCGGATTTTGGTCGATGAGGGACTGCTGGCGCGAAATCGTTTCCTGGAAGCAGAGCGCCAGTATTATCAACTGCTGGGGTCGATTGCCGATGATCAGGGTCGTTTGGGTTCGCTGAAAGAAAGTGTAAACGAGGCAAAAGCGCAACTGGTTTCCCTGCAGGCCCAGTATCAAAAAGAACTGCGCACCGAGCTGAGCGAAGTTCGTACTTACATGACAGATTTGCAGTCACGATTGAATACGGCGCAATACGAAGTAGAGAACAGCAACGTCATCTCTCCGGCGACGGGTATCGTGGCCGGTCTGTCGGTATTTACCCATGGCGGCGTCGTCAATCCCGGGGAGAAGCTGATGGACATCGTCCCGTTGAACGAACCGCTGATGGTAGAGGGACACTTGCCTGTGTCGGAGGTGGACAAGGTTCATTCCGGCCTGCAGGTCGAGCTGGAGTTCATGGCGTTCAGCCGCACGACCACACCCAAGCGGCTGGGTACCGTCAGGACGGTCTCTGCGGACAGGATGGAAGACTCGAAGAACCAGCCCTATTACCGAATAGAAATCAATGTGAGTGATCTCCAGGGGCAGGAGATCGCACCGGGGCTGTCGTTGGTGCCGGGTATGCCGGTAACCGCTTTTATCAAAACTGGCGAACGCACGTTAATGGCATACCTGCTCAAACCGCTTCGCGATCGTACACGCCTGGCGCTGACAGAGAATTGAACGATAAATACGAAACGATGAAAGATAAATCCATCCTGCCTGAAGTGTTCCGACGCAAGAGAACACTCCGGCCATGTTCCCTGACATCGCTTGCCCTGTTATGCATCGCAGGCTGGTCGAGTCTCGTGCAGGCAGAATCAGTGCCGCGAAACCTGCCGGACCTTTCACATCCACGACCTGTGGCATCGGTCAATGCGGTGTCAACGGGTGGAGCCAATATCGACCTGGTGCGGGCTTACGAGAGCATGCTGCTCAACAACCCGAAAACACTGGCAGCAAAAGCGGCTCGTGATGCCGGTTTGAATGAAGAGGATATTGCTCGAGCCGCCCTCTTGCCCAAGGTGTCCATCAACTATATGCGCAACCGCACGGACCGGTCGGAACGTCTTGAGCAAGCCAGCCTGGTGGGCCAGGACGATACTATCGACGATCGATTCTTTGGAAAGAGAACCAGCCTGAACGTTGAGCAGGTGCTTTTCGACTATTCGGCCATCAGCACCTACCGCATGGGAAAACTGCGTGCGGAGCATGCCGAGGTCGAGTATCGACTGCAACTTCAGCAGCAGGCCATTTCCTTGATCGATGCCTACCTGAATGCGGTGCTGGCCCGTGACTTGCTCGAACTAACCCGTCATCAGTTGCGCACTTATCAAAATACCCTACATGACAATGAAACCGTCTTCGCCCAAGGGGAAGGCACCCGCGTAGACATCCTGGAAACACGCTCGCGGCTGGGCACTATCCGCGCACAACTGGTGGATTACGAAAATGGCTTGGCGGATGCCCTGAAAGAACTGTCAATGCTGCTAGGCGAAGAAATCCAGGCATCGCAGCTGATGTCCATCGACTTGTACTCGGAGCAATTGCCACTGCAAGGTGTCGACAAACAAACGCTGCTCGATGATGCCCTGACGCAGAACCCGGAAATTCAAGCGGCTCGCCTGGCAGTCAGTTATAGCGAACTGAGCATCGAGCGGGAGAAGGGGCAATTCATGCCTCGCCTTTCACTTTTTGCGACACAGGACCGGGTCGACTCCGACAACATCAATAACAGCGGACGCGATTACCACAGCAGAACCATCGGCCTGCAGGTTTCAATACCGCTATTCAGCGGCGGATCAAGCTATTACGCCAAACAGCAAGCACACAGTCAGCTGGAACGTGCGGGTTACGACCTGCAAGACAAAAGTAACGGCATAGAATATCTGGTAGAAAAATACTATCGGACCTGTACGACCAGCATGCAAAGAATCCATATGCTGCGTCAGAGCGCGACCGATGGTTCCGATCTGGTAGCGGCCTTGCGCAAGAGTGTAATAGGTGGTGAACGTACCAACTCGGACGTTCTGGATGCCGAGAATCAGACCTATCAAGCTCGGAGGGATTTGCTACGCGCAGTGATTGAATTATTCCAGGCCTATCCTAAAGTGCAGTTTTATGCGGGCCGGTTCTCTGAAGATGATGTCTTGGCCCTGAACAGAAGAATGTTATTTTAGGGGTGGCCTGAAATATCCGGATATTTTCCGGACGTCGAGCGGTCAGCATTTCAAAAAACGACACGCGTCAGGATTTAATCAATCGTATCGTAACCGTCATAACGGAGTTTTAATCACTGGAGGAAGAAATGGGAACGCTGCTGGGAGGAGGTTCGTTATTGCTCGGAGCGATACAGGCGCAGCAAAAGCTGAAGCAAAAAAATGGCCGTTAAACTCCCTTTTCTACTCAACCCAAGGCTACCTGGTAAGCCAGGACTCGACGTGCGACTCCAGATGTTCCCTCACCTGTTTAAGCACTCGGAGTCTTTTCCCTTCTCATCTGAGTTACCAGAGTGAATCTATCCTCTGGATGCGTCGTTTCAGACACCACCATCAGAGCGCCCTCTTCATCTCGATATTGACGAACAATGTTCAAACCTGGGGAGCCGAGCTCGGCATTGAGGTTTTTGGCTATTTCGGAGGTCAACAGAACCGCACGTACCTGCTGATCGACCACTTCAATATGCCGACCGTAGCGTTGCTCAATCAGCGCGGCAATCAGTTCGTCTGGGTGCTGCTCGGCCAGTTCAATGACCTCGGTATAAATTTCTTGGGCATAAACATCAGTCCAGCAAAGTGGTGCGCGTAGGTTTTCCTGATCGACCCGAATGCTCGACACGCAAAAGTAGTGCTCGCCGGGTTCCAGCCCCAAACGCTTAGCCAAAGCAATGTCGGCTACGAAGTGCCGCACGCGCTGAATACTGCGGACTTGGGTTTCGGCCAGATGAACCAGGTCTGATACCGAAGCCAGTGACTGTGAATAGCCACCCTTAGGTGTGGCGGACTCGACTCGCGTACCTACCCGCTTGCGCCGTGAGACCAGTCCTTGGTTCTGTAACTGAGTGATGGCGGCACGCACCGTATGGCGGCTCACATCATACAGCTCGCACAGCTCGAACTCCGTGGGCAGCAACGTCCCCACCGGGAATCTCCCGCTGGAAATCCCCTCAATCAAGTCTTTTGCAACGACCGCATAGCGCGTCTGGTTCATACCTTTCATCAGTCCAAAGCGATCACCGAGTTGACAGTGTATCAGTCAGGGCGCAATTATTATGTACGGACATATTACATATGTCCGATCAATAACAAGCATATTAGGATGACCCCATGTCCAGCACTGTCTTCGACTCCGCCCTCTTTCGCGACATGTTCGGCACCGCCGAGATGCGCGGTGTGTTTTCCGATAAAGCCCTGATCGAACGCTATATCGAAGTGGAAGTAGGCCTAGCTCGCGCCGAAGCACGTTGTGGGGTAATCCCTAGCGAGGCCGCCGAGCAAATCGCCGAACTCGCAACCTATGCCTCCCTCGACCTAGCGTTAATGCAGCACGAGACCGAAATCGTCGGCTACCCGATCCTGCCACTGGTTGAACAATTGTCGAAAACCTGTGGCGAAGCGGGCCGCTACGTTCATTGGGGTGCCACCACCCAAGACATAATGGATACGGCCGTTGTGCTGCAAGTACGTGCGGCACTGGCGATTGTCGAGCGAGATATCAAGGCAGTACGTGGCTTGCTGGCTGATCTTGCAAAGCGCTACCGCGATGCACCGATGGCCGGGCGCACCCACCTCCAACACGCTCTACCGATCACCTTCGGCTACAAATGTGCGGTGTGGCTGAGCATGTTCGACCGCCACGCCGAGCGCCTGGTAGAGCTGCGTCCGCGGGTCGAAGTCGGCCAGTTTGCCGGCGCCGCGGGCACCCTGGCATCACTGGGTGACAAAGGCTTGGAAGTTCAAGAAGCTCTGATGGTAGAGCTGGGGCTGGGCGTGCCACAAGCTACTTGGCACGTGGCCCGTGACGGTCTGGCTGAAACCCTGAATTTCCTCGGGTTGGTCACCGGTTCCCTGGGTAAAGTCGCTGTCGACGTCATGATGATGATGACCAGCGAGCTGGGCGAAGTGTATGAGCCCTTCGTTAAGGGCCGTGGTGCCAGCAGCACCATGCCGCAGAAACGCAACCCGATCTCCTGCGAACTAATGTACGCCGCTGCCAAGGGTGTACGCCAACATGCAGGTCTGATGCTTGATGCAATGATCCAGGACTTCGAACGTTCTACCGGCCCTTGGCAAGCCGAATGGATCGCCATCCCTGAAGCCTTCGCCTTGAGCGCTGCCTCTCTCGGCCAGGCAAAATTCATGCTTGCTGGACTGGAGGTACGCACCGAGCGAATGCGCAAAAACCTCGATATGACCCAAGGCCTGATCGTCGCCGAAGCAGTAATGATGGGCCTCGCCCCAGCGCTAGGTCGTCAGGTGGCGCACGATGTGGTGTATGCCGCCTGCCGCATGGCAAACGATGATGGCACCAGCCTGCTCGATGCGTTGCTCGCTCAGGGCGAAGCTACCGCACAACTGGACATCGAAGAACTCAAGCGTCTGACCGACCCATCTAACTACTTGGGTCTTGCTCCCCAAATGGTGGATATCGCCCTGTCTCGCGAGGGTTCTGTTAAGCGCTAATTTTACGGGGCTCGTAAATGGTCGAGCCCCTTCTGCACTTTACTCGCAAATAAAAACAACGAGATCGCAGACATGACCACTATCAACAAAAAGCCGTTCTACAAAGACCTGACCTTCCAGGTCATCGCAGCCATGGTGCTGGGTATTGCCTTCGGCTTTCTGGCTCCAGAGCTGGCTGCAAAATTCAAAATTCTCGGCGACATTTTTCTCAAGCTGATCAAGACTGCCGTTGCCCCGTTGGTGTTTTTCACCGTCGTCCATGGCATCGCCTCGGCAGGCGATATCAAGCGGGTCGGCAAGGTTGGTTTGCGTGCACTGATCTACTTTGAAATCGTTTCTACAATCGCCTTGGCCATCGGCCTGCTGTGGGGCAATCTACTGAACATCGGTTCGGGCATGCACGATGCCCATCCGAGCAGCGCGACTGCAGCGGCGGCCAGCGCTGCGGTTGCCAAGGGCCACGCTCCGGCCTCGACGATGGACTTCATATACGGGATTTTCCCTGACAACTTCGTCGGCGCATTTGCGGGTGGGCAACTGCTGCAAGTATTGGTGATCTCGGTGCTGTTCGGTTTCGCCCTGCTAGCCCTGAAACCCGAACGCCGCAGCGTGATCGAGGATGGTCTTAGCCGCATCTCCGAATGCTTCTTCGAGTTCATCAACCTGATCATGAAGTTCGCTCCACTCGGCGCCTTCGGCTCGGTAGCCTACGCCGTGGGCAGCAACGGTACAGCGGTGCTGATGTCTCTCGCCAACCTGGTGCTGATGTTCTACGTTTGCGTCGCGTTTTTCATCTTCGTGGTGCTGGGCGTGGTCTGCCGTATTTCAGGCTTCAGCCTGTGGCGGTTCCTCAAGTACATCAAGGATGAAATTTTCATCGTGCTGGGCACGGCGTCCTCGGAAAGTGCCTTGCCACGTTTGCTACAGAAGCTGGAGAAATTCGGTTGTTCCAAGCAGAGCGTCGGCTTGGTCTTGCCCACAGGTTATGCCTTCAACCTCGACGGCACCTCTATCTACATGTCGCTCTGCGTGTTGTTCATCGCCAATGCATACGGCGTACCGATGAGCTGGGAACAACAACTGGGCACCATCGCCATCATGCTGGTGACGTCCAAAGGTGCAGCAGCGGTTTCCGGAGGGAGTTTCGTGGTGTTCGCCGCCACGGTAACAGCGATTGGCGTGCTGCCGGCGGAAGGCCTAGCCTTGTTGTTCGGCGTCTATCGCTTCATGTCCATGGCCATCGCCACCTGCAACACCATCGGCAACAGCGTAGCGACCGTCGTGGTGTCGAAGTGGTCAGGGGAGTTTGTCGAACAGACAGCAAAGGCAGAATACAGCAGAGTGTTTGGCCGTAATCCGCAGGCGGCGCTTTGACAGGTCTAATGGTTATTTGAAACCTCAAAGCCCCTCAGACTGACTATAGGTCTCTAACAAAAGGCCCTCGCGGGCCTTGTTGTAGTGGTCAACTAATCCCGGACACGACGTTAAGTTTTTCCTCGGCCCGAGCCGGCGCCAGCCCACCGTTGAGTTGGTGAGGCCGAGGCGCATTTGATTCTGCTTGGCTTCGCCCCCCGGCCGCGATTGACGCCGAACAAAAAGCCGCGACAGGGCGCGGCTTGATGTGCGTTTTGCGATCCTGCCTTAGAACTTCCAACTGACAGACGCTGTGACGTTACGCGGGTCGCCATAGTTGCTCTGGCCATACCGCACAGCTTGCAGGTACTTCTGGTTGGTAAGGTTGTCGAGGTTGAGCTGGGTGCTCCAGTGTGGGTCGATATCGTAGTGCGCCATCAGGCCCACCAGTGCGTAACCACTCTGGTTCGCGGCCGGCGTATCGTCGTTCTGGATCTCGCTTTGCCACTTAACCGTGCCGCCGACCTTGACCTTCGGTGCCATCGGCAGTTTGTAGCTCATGGAGGAGGTAAAGGCATGCCGCGGAATGAATTTGCGTCCACGGTCGTTATCCGCATCCGTGACGTACACGTAGGTGTAACCGCCACTGACTTGCAGGCCCGGAGCCAGCTCACCAGAGGCTTCCAGTTCTACACCGTTGCTCTTGTAGGACATGCCCTCATACAAGTAACCACCCAGGCTGGCGTCGTAGCCGGAGTAAGTGGCGACGTTGTCCTGCTTGGTATGAAACACAGCAGCCGAGACGTCCAACTTGTTGTCCAGCAGATGGCCTTTAATTCCGGCCTCGTAGCTCTTGCCTTCCAGCGGGTCGAGCACCTTGCCCTGAGGGTCCAGGTAGTACTGCGGATTGAAGATTTCTGTATAGCTGGCATACAGCGAATACTGCGGCGTCAGATCGTAGACCAGGCCGGCATAAGGTGTAACCTTGCCGTGCACACGCACATTCCGGCCTGAACCGTAGTTTTCGCCATCGCTGTCGGCACTGAGCATGCGCGCCCCGGTGATCAGGTGCAGATCGTCGGTGAGGCTGAAGCGCGACCCGGCGTACACACTCTTCTGCCGGTCGGTGTAGTTGGAGGTATCGGCAGCGTTGGCGATGTCGTAAGTAGTGGGCTTGGCAATGGAGCCACTGAGCGCATCCTGCAACGATACCGAGGTGTAGTACGACGACGTGCCGTATAGCGAGGATTCGTTGTTGCGCGAGCGGGCCATGTTGACGCCCACCGTCAACTGATGCTCACGTCCGCCCAGGGAAAAGGGGCCGCTGAAAGACAGATCACCGTCCAGTTCACGGTTCTTGTCCTTGTACTTGGATGCCAGCCCGGTGTAGCCCGTGGAAGAAGTGCTGTCAGCGTAGATGTAGAACATCTCGGTATCTTCCCGGTGCTCCATGGCGGTGAGGGTTAAGCGCGACTTCCAGTCGTTGGCGAAACCGTGCTCCCACTCCGCAAAAGCGCGAGTGGTGTGAACATCCCAGTACACCCAAGGCTGGGCGATGTTGGCGCTGGTACTGCTGTAATGCAGCGACTTGCCACTGGCGTCGGTCAGCGGCAACGCGCCCCAACTGGCGCCGTTGGCATTGCTTTTCTGGTCTTCGTAACCAACGGTCAAGGTATCGCTGTCGGTCAGGTCGAATGCCAGCATGCCGCTGAAAATGTTCTTTTCCCGGGAGTAACGATCCAAGTAGGAGTTACCCACCTCGTTGGCATAAATCAATCGCCCGCGAACATTGCCCGTTTCGGTCAACGGGCCCGACAAGTCGATATCGACCCGGCGCTTGTCCCAGGAACCCGCGCTCAGATCAATCTTGGCCTGAGTCTCGTAAGTCGGGCGCTTGCGCACGAAGTTGACCGTTGCCGAGGGGTTGCCGCTGCCTGTCATCAGGCCATTGGCACCGTGCAGGATATCCACCTGCTCGTAGGTAGCCATGTCGACATCGCCCACCAGCAGCCCGCCGGTCATCTGCATGCCTACGCCGTCATACTGGAAATTGGTGATATCGAAGCCCCGGGCCGTGAAGTAGGTGCGGTCGGTTTCTACTTTCTGGACGTTCACACCCGGCGTGCTGTCCAGCACATCGCGGACACTGTTGAGTTTGAAATCGTCCATTTGCTCACGCTTGATACTGGTCACGCCTTGCGGGGTTTCCTGGGCCGTGAGGTTCAACCGCGTGGTGCTGCTGTCGGGCTTGGCCTGATAACCCGGCGGCGCACTTTCCTGATCTTCGGCCGTAGCGCTAATGTTCGTGGAAGGCAGATTCAGAATGCTGTCATCCGCAAAGGCACTGTTAAGAATACCCAGGGCGATCAACGTGAGGGCTGACGTGGGCAAGGAGGACATTTTGCGCATGAATGGCTGAAACTCCGAAAGATATAAATGCAAATGATGTTTATTTGCAATTGTCACATTCAGAGATAACGAAAATCAATTGCATTTAGGTATCAGCTTTGTAGTGAGCAGGATGACGACGACCTTGACTGGATTGAACGGATTCTCGATTGCCTTCGGTTCAATCACAGCAAGGTCGAACACGGGATTCTGGTATTGGCTCAGCCCTTCGCCGCCATCGCAGTGACTTCCACACGCAGCCTTCCACCGCCAGAGCGGCTACGCCAACAGCGGCGCGTACCGTATGCGATCCATGAACCCCACACTTCAAAGGTAGGAACTTATGGCTATCTTGGTATTTGCGGCGTGCAGACCCGCGGCAGCAAGGCTTTGAAGTCTTCTACTGCGGTGGCTCGCGGCAACCGTTCAAGTGCGTGGCGCAGCCACGCATAGGGCTCTTGGCCGCTGGCTTTGGCCGTCTCGACCAAACTGTAAAGTTGAGCGCTGGCCGTCGCGCCTTTGGGCGTGTCGCTGAACAGCCAGTTCTTGCGCCCGATCATGAAGGGCCTGATCGCGCGTTCGGCTGCATTGTTGTCGATCGGCAAGTAACCGCCTTCGGTGTAGCGCACCAACTTGTCCCAGTTGCTGACCAGATAATTGATCGCTTTGCCCAGCGCGTTTTGCGCCGTGACCTGAGGCTGCGTTTTCTCCAGCCAGGCGTGTAACTGCGCCAGGACTGGCAGGCTGTTTTGCTGTCGACCTTCATGGCGATGTTCATCGCCGACTTCTTTTAAATCTCGCTCGATACCGTACCGCTTGTTGATGAGATTCAGCGCTATATCGGCACGCCCGGTTTCCCGCCGCAACGTCAGTTTGATTGCCGTTGGCCAAAGACACGCCGCTAGCGTTAGCGGAGATTGTCATCGAGCCTATAAACGTCCACGCAGATCTCCACTGAAGCGTCCTGCGCGAGGTTCTCCGTTAGAAACACCTGGAGGGTGGCACCATCAAACATTCTGACCGGCAATGGACAAAGCAACGTGCATCCTTGGCGTGTGGCACGACACTACGTTGAGCAAATACCGCCTCCTGCGCGCGGGGACTCGGAGCGGAGTCATCAAAGACGACTGCACATGCTTTACCTGAATAGGCCGAGTAATCCCCCGACTTCAGCAAGCGGAATGTACGTAATCCGCTGGTAACGTTACGAGCAACGGTAAAGCCCGAAAGGACCAGACTTGTGTCGCTCCTCCCTCCGATCAATAGCTTGCCAGCCAGGACGCCCTCAATGTGCTGAGAAACAGATCCGACATCTCTGCTTGAAGATATCGACTCATTACCCATTTCCTCTTCCGAACGAGCAAGGATTTGCCAGATACAAGTTGCTCATCAAGTATACGGAGGCGCACTGAATACCAGTCACTGCCATATTGGAGTTGCTCAGAAATCGCCATTCGCGATCGCTCGCGCACCCGGTGCGAATGTGGGCAAAATCGGGGGCAAAATTAGTTTTTTTCTGGCTGTAAACACCGTTCTAGAGCCAAGTCAAAATGTTTTTTGGAAACCATCACCAAGCAAAACCGCATCACGCTGAAGAACCTCAAGGTGGCGGATTTCGCCAGCGAAGAAACGCTGTGCTTCACCGCCACCGTCGTGTTCGACGGTGTTCCCATCGCCGAGGCCCGTAACGAGGGCCACGGTGGCTCGACGTTCGTGCGCGCTCTGCTGGGTCAGGCCGCGCTGCTGTCAAAGGCCGAGTAGTTCGCCAAGAGCCTGCCGCCGGCTTTGCTCGACCTCGAACGAGAGGACGAAGAGCCGTTGATCATTGAAATCACGCTCGACTTCCTCGTCGATCAAACTGGCCGATGCCATGTACGCCGAGCGCAAGCTGCGCACCGCGCTCAACCGCGACATCGGCAACAAAGTGCTGTTCATCAAGGACTGCAAGCTACTGTTCCTCAAGGGCATCAAGCTCAAGGCGATCGCGGACCGCCCGGCGTATTTCGCATCGCTGCGCGCCTGCCTGGCCCAGCCCATCGTCATCCTCGCGGAGCTTGCGCCGGATGAGGCCTTCGCCCTGTGGAAGCAGCATGTCCTGGGCGACAAGCCTCGGTGATTCAGCATCACGCACCGTCCTGACAGCCCCGCACTTGTTGCGGGGCTTTCTTTTTTCCGCCCTCGCCAATCGAGGCTGTGCCAAGTGCCGATTTACGGCTGACGTGGCGCCCCTCGCGCATGAAGCTGCCCGCATGTGTCGCTGATCCGTCAGCACCATGCCAGCAGCCAGGGTTTCCAGGCTACCGCGGAGTTTCTTCGCGCCACCCGCCAGTCCGCCATCGCATCGAGTCTGCGGACGTGCGTCCTCGTGACGCCGATGCTTTTTTTCAACCGCGTGCGGGAGCTGCCATCCCGTGAGGGACAAGGCCCCGCTTCTCGAAGGAGCCCATCCATGTCCCAGCAAGTCTCTTTCGGCCAGTTGGCCTTGATCCATTGCGGCAAGTTCCTGCCGCTCGAAGTGATGCAAAGCGCCGCCGGCCACTACATCGGTACGCGCGATACCGAGGGTCCCGTTTCTCGGGAATCCCAAGAGTACCTCCGCAGTTATGCCGCGGCTCAACGCGCCCTCGAAAGAGGCGGCTGGTCCCAGCTCGCCTTTCCCTGATCAAACTGGAGGAACCACGTGATGAACCAACTTCTGCCACAGGAGATCGTCGATCAGATCATGCAGGAAGAGCAGCACTTCGCCACCGCGCCTCAAGCCTTCTTCGAGGCATGGAAGCGCGGTGTCGAAATCGCCGCGCCTCAATGGTTTGGCGACGGCCGCGCGATGGCCTGAACCAGGCCAAGAGCAAGTGGGATCTGCGTCCCGACATGCTGCGTGCCAGCGACGCTCTCGGCGTCCTGAGCAGCGGAGAACGCATGTTCCTTTCCGCCATGTTCAGCTTCTACAACGCGCACGAGGGTGGTGCCATGCTCAAGCGCTGCCACTTCCACGGACTGTCGGACTTCGACGGTGTCGATCTGCAACGCCGCAAGGTCATCGCCGACCTGCTGGTGAACTACAGCGGTTGGTGAGTCGGTCCCCGGCACATCATCGCCTTTTCGTTCGCTACCCCATGAGAGACATGCACCCACCAGGTCATGTCCCTCAAACTTTCCTCCGTCTGTCCGCGCCGATTGGCCCAAAGCAATCGATCAGTGCCGCCTGACGATTTTTCCACCTGCAACCCACCGGGTCCAAATCCCGGTGGCGGGAATTGGCTCCATTATTCAATCTGGAGAAATCCCATGACCCAGAATCCCAATCCCTTTGTACGCGGCTACTGGAATCTGAAAATCGTCCGAACGCTGTGCATCAGCTACGGGGACGGAAGCCCGCATGTCTGGCGATCCATCCACGCGAGCCAAGCGCATCTTTCCGACAACGACCTGATTTCATCGCCTTGCATCGTCACCAGCGACTTCGCGTTGATCAAAAATGGCTCTGACGCCATCAGCGACGAACTGATGGCCGAATGCGATGCTGTTGAAGACCTCAGCGGCGACGGCGTGGTTGGTGCCGTGGTGTATGGCATCCATGGCGACGACTTCGACGGGCGCCCGGTTCACATCGGTGATACCTACTCGGCTGAGGCCGCGCGGGAAGTGGTACAGCGGCTGAGCTTCGAGACCGGCTTCTACAGTCGGAGCTGGGAAATCAGCACTGACCATATCACCGAGGAAGCCTGGCAAATCTGGCGGATCTCGCCACGCCAGAGGCGTTTTTGTTCATCGCCTTCCCTGTTCCGTACAGCCCGGCGATCGGCGTCAAGCTGAACTCTACGCCGTGGACGGACGAGCACCTAGACGACGCCGAGGGTACTACTGCCGCGCAACTTTGGCAGGAGCACCGGAGCAAGGGCATGTCGGAAGACTTGGCACAGATCCTTGAACTCGCAGGCCAGGCCGACGTGCGCATTCTCATCCTGGACGCCGACGCGCCGGTGTTGCCGGGGCTCCCGCTGAACGAGTCCTAGCGGCCGCGCACTGCGTCAACCTTCCTTTTCGTCATCCATGCCAGCCCGTCTCCCCATCAGGGAGCCGGGCTGCTTCACTTTCACAGGAGCAACCTCATGTTCCCGGACCTCATGACGCCCTGCGCCCATGACTTCGAGCAGCATCTCGAGGCCTGCGTCAATGCCATGTGCCAGGGTGATGCCATCGGCCAGACCCTGGTGTTCGAGCGCGACAAGGGCAAGCTGCACATGCGCCACATCGCTACGCTGGACCTTGTGAACACCGACATCGACCGCTACGAGATGGTGGTGTTCGACGGCGGCAACACCAGCGGCGATTGTTGGAAGCACGTTTTCTTTCCACGGCAGCGCACGCACTATTTCGTGTACGACGCCTGCCCCCCCGCCCCTCAACCCAGGAGTTTTTTCTTGCCCGCAGCGCTGGAAAGCGGGTGAGAGACGGTGCCGTTTCCTAAGGGCGGAACGCTCACTCCGAGGCCATTCTTGTCCCATGTTCGTCGGCGTTGCCGACACATGCCCAGGCGGCCGAGACCTTCAAGGCTGCAAGTGCGGGAAACCGCACTGGTCGTTTCTTTCCACGGACGCGTCCGCGTCCATCCACACCACCCACAAGGTACCTCTCCCTTGCGTGCGGGGAATCCCTTGGTTCTTTTCCTCAAGGAGATTCCCATGGACCGTTCCCTCATCAAATCACTGACTGAAGTAGCGTGCTAATCAGGAAACCTATAGGTGCGGAGGCTATGGTACTGAGCGACGCTGGTAGAGCTTAAGTGCACTTTCTGCTCCGTTGATCCCCAAATCCCGATATCGGATGGATTCAAAAGCCTAATGGGGTTTCCCGTTTATATCAGCAGTATCAGCGCACTAAGCCATTCTCAAATGTGGCGCGGATCGATCTCTGCGGCCAACGACATCAACGCCGCTAACAGGAAAAAGCTGCCACAGACCGATTCGACTTTCTGCTCCAGCGCCGGCGAGGTGCGATAGCAATGCCCGATGAAACGGCCGTCGTCAAAGTCGCTGCCACGCACGATGGGCGCGAGCAGCCGACCTGCCTCCTGTAGCAGAACCTCCCCATCTGTGTAGTCCAGTGCTTGTGCTTGCAGGGCCAGCGAAACCATGGCAGCGGCGCAGGGGTCGTTCGGCCCGTCGGTGTGATCAAGCCGATTGAGTGGCGCCTCCATTGGCCGGCTGCGCAACCAATACTGGGTAGCCCGCTGGGCGTCATCCCTGAATGGCACGCCGTATAGGCGTGCGCCGATGCCCAGGCCGAGCATGGCCCAAGCCTGCCCGCGCGACCAGTTGCCAGGACGGTCGCCGGGCTGCCACTGCCCCTGCACAGACTGTGCGTGACTGCTCCAAGCGCCACCTATGCCGGCACAGGCACGAAACGAGACATGCAGATGCTGGCGCCCGAGGTTCAGCAGGCCAGGGTCGGCGCTCAGGGCGAACAGGTTCAGGGTCGCCGCCAACGGGTCGATGCTCAGGCGCTGATCACCCTGCGCGCCGCCGCCCAATTCGCGGCCCAAGGGAATGCAACAGAGGACCGGATCAAACGCATGGGCAAGCCGTTGCGTGGCCGCAGACGCCAACGCTGCAGCTTGGGGATCAGCCAACAACTGCGCCCCCAGGCCTGCGCCGTACCAGAAGATCAGGCTGCGATGATGGCTATCGCAGTCGAGTTTGTCCCGCAAGCGTTCTGCGATGCGTAGTGCCTGCTGCCGGTCCGTCGGCCGCCCGGAGTGGACGGCACGCAGCCACCACAGGCCGGCCCAGAAACCGCCCAGCCACGAGCCACCCGCCGAGACCTTCCAGGCACCGTCGCAATAAAGCGGGAAACCCTCGCCGCAGACAGCATCGATCTGTTCCAGCCGAGACAGGATGGCCTCGATGGCCCGCTGTGTCTCGGCGCCAGTGAGGGGCCGGTCCAACACCACGATCGCGCTCATTTGCCCCCCTGCAAACCCGCCGCAAAACGCTGGCGCAGCCGCGTCAACACCAGGCACAGCACACACGCCAATAGCACCACGCCGATGGGCATCGACCAGGCCCGGACAAAACCCAGCCCGAACAACGGCGGCCCCAGCGCAAACCCAGCGAAAAAACCCGCCGACAGCAAACCTGCCGACGGCGCCGGCGCGCCAAAGCCGGGGTCGCGCAGCACCATGCTCATGGCGATGGCATTGGTCGCCACTGCCGTCAAACCCATGCCCAGCGCACCGGCCCACAACAGCCAGTGACTGTTTGCCGTGGCCTGCGAGGACAACCACAAGGCCACGCTCGCCAGCAGCAAAAGCGCCAGCAACAGCCAGGACTCATCGGCCATGCGCGCCCCCAGTGGGGTGAGCACGGTCCGCGCGACAATCCCCATCACACCAAAGCCTGCGACCAAACCGCCAATCGCGGTGGTCGACATGCCGTGGCCTGCGGCAAACACCCCGAGAAAAGTCACAAAGGACGACAACACAATGCCTACGCACAGCTGGATACTCATCAACAAGCCCAGCCGAGCACAGGGCCGCACCACCTTGAAGCGCATCGGTTTAGCGGCATGCCGACCCGGCGCCACGCGCGGCCCCAGCGCCGCCAGCAACACGGCGGGCACCAGCAGGCACGCCAGCGCTCCCCGCCAGCCAAGGTGCGCCGCCAAGGTCGGCAACAGCGCACCGGCAAACAACGCCGATACCTGCACCCCGGACTGCTTCAAGCCCACCACCGCCGCCTTGAACCTGGGCTCGACCCGCTCGGCGATCAGCAGGTTGGTCACCGGGTTGGCCAGCGCTTGGGCGATGCCGCACACCGTCAACGCCAGCACCACACCACCGAACCCCGGCAGTACAGCGAGCAAGCTGTAGGAACCGGCCGTACTCCAGAACAACAGCGCCAGCGCGCGCCGACTGCCAAGCCAATTGACCAGCGGTCCGGCCCATAACGACAGCAACGCGGCAAACCCGAAGGTGCTGGTGATCAACCAACCGAGCCACGGAGTGGGCACGCCGAGGTCGGCGACCATCAGCGGGCCGAGCGTGCCGACTGCGTAGAAGATCAGCATCGGCAGGGCCATGGCGCTGGTGAGTACTACGCGCAACCCTGGGGTATTCGTCATCCCCGCGCCCTCGACCGTCCGGACGGTCGATCAAAGTCCAGCCCGCCCGCGCCGCAGTTGTCCAGCAACTGGCGACCCACTGCACTGATCAAGGCATCGTCGGTACCATCGAGGATATGGGTGGTGCGCGCGGTGCTGTAGATCCCCGGCAGCGGCGACCATTCGCTCAAGCCTTCGGCACCCATGATCTGGATCGCCGAGTCTGCCGCCACGCTGAGCGCCTGGGAGGCGGCGACTTTGGCGATATTCACTTCAACACTGTTGGCCACGCCCGCATCACGCTTGGCCGCCGCATCCTGCAACAACGCACGGGCGCTGGCGATGGCCTGGTACACGTTGAATACCCGCAGGCGCACCAGTTGTTTGTCAGCCAGGCGCGCCTGCTGCCCACGACCCGAGTGAATGCGCACGCACATCAGGTCGAAACAGCGCTGGGCCAGGCCCAGCCAGTGCACCGAACGCAGGATGCGCCCGAGTCCCAGGCGCTCCTGCATCAGCGCCAGCCCTTGCCCCGGTTGGCCAAGCACATGGCTCGGCGCGACAGTGACATCTTCGAAGGCCAACTCGCCTTGCCCGCTGAAGCGACCAAGGATCGACAACGGCCGTACCACGCGAAACCCCGGAGCATCCGTCGGCACCAGAAACATCGACAAGCCGTCCGCCGTGCGCGCAACCACCGTGACCAGCGCCGCACGTTCGGCGCGGCAGATAAACCACTTGCGCCCATTCAAGCGCCACTGGCCGTCGATCAACTCTGCATGGCTGGTGATGGTCGCCGGGATCGAGCCAATGCTGTCCGGCTCGGACATGCCGTAGCTGGACACTATCGCCCCGCTCGCCAATGGCTCCAGAAAACGCTGGCGCACGGCTTCACTGGCGTGACGGCTGAGCATGTGCAAATCCAGCGTGGCGTCGTCGCCGAAAATCGCCGGCGCGTATTCCGAACGTCCCTCCTGCTCGGCAATCGCCAGGTATTCGCGCAGGCTGCCACGCGCCTGGGGATAAAAACTGCCCCACAAGCCTTCGGCCCGTGCCTGCTGGCTCAACTCGGCGATGAGTTGAGGGTTGGCTGCCAGTTCGGCTTCCAGAGGAATGATGCGTTCGTTGACAAAACGTCGAACCCGCTCGGCCATCAGCATGCGATGCCCGCCCCGTTTTCCAGGAACGCCACTTCGGCGGCCAGGGATTTTTTGTCGATCTTGCCCGCCGGCGTCAGCGGCAACTGGCGATAGAAGCGCAGGTATTCCGGCAGTTTGTTGACCTCCAGCCCTTGCTCGCGCAGGTAGTCGGTCAGTTCGCTGAGAGAGAAACGCGGCGCGCCGGCGCGCAGGGTCACGCAGATGCAGACGCGCTGGCCGAGGTCCGGGTCGGGCACGGCGACGCAGGCGACGCTGACCACATCCGGGTGACTGGTCGCGAGGGTTTCGATCTGCACCGGGCTGATGTTTGCGCCGCCACGAATGATGATGTCTTTCTTGCGCCCGGCCAGAATCAGGTAGCCGTCGTTGTCGATGTAACCGAGGTCTCCAGTGTTGACCCAGCCTTCGGCATCCCGGTATTGCGCGTCGAGTTCCGGCGCGTTCACGTATTGCATCGGGCTTAACGGACCACGCGCCTTGATTTCGCCGACGCTGCCCTGGGGCAATTCCACGCCGGCTTCGTCAAAGATCTTGATCGCACACACCGCGGGGTTTGGCCGGCCGACGCTGTAGAACACCACGTCTAGGGCATCGTCGAGGGTGTTGTGGCAGTTCACCCCATCGGCCGAGCCATAGAGGCTGATAAAGCCGCAGCCGAACGCATCGACACAGCGGCGCACGGTTGCTTCATCGATCAGCGAACCGCCGCAGATCAAACCGAGCAAGCTGGATTTATCCACCTGGGCCAGGCGCGCATCGGCAGCGATGCGTTGCAACATGGTGGGCACACCGAGGATGTGGGTCGGACATAATTGCGCGATGGCTTCAATCGCCGCGCCGACATCGAACTGCGGCAACACCGCTATCGAACCGCCGAGCCACGACAGGCTGCCAAACGTCGCGGTGGAGCCAAACGACGAGCCCAGCGGCACCAGGTACAGCCCGCAAAACGTGCCGCCCTCGGGGTGAATGCGTTGCAGAAAGCGCCCGCGCCCGCCGACCAGGGCGTTGTGCGAATACGCGACCAATTTAGGCTCCGATTCGGTGCCGGAGGACACCAGCAACCGCACCGGAGAATTCGGGCAAACCGTGGGCAATTGCGCCTCGCTCAAGGGCTCGGCCTGGAACATCTGCGCAAGGCTCAGCCAGCCCTGGCGCGCCTCGCCTTCGACGATCAGCACGCGCAGCGACAACAGCGTCGGGCGCAGGCCCTCGATGACCTGGCACAAATCGATCCCGGCGTACTGCGCCGGCACGATCACCGCGCGCGCATCGCAGCGGCGCACCAGCGATTGGATATCCAGGCTGCCGCGCCCCGGTGGAAACGGCGCGACTACTGCACCGAGTGCCGCCGCTGCCAGATCGATGGCGCAACTGCGCCAGCTATTGGTCAACTGATACGCCACTACGTCGCCGGCAACGATGCCTGCGCTGCGCAAACTGGCGGCCATACGCAGCGCCGCATCATGCAGCTCGCCGTAGGTAATGCGGCTGTCGGGTTCAAGCACCGCCGGTTTGTGCGGCGCACGTTCGGCGTGCTCGCGAAACAGTTGGTAGACCGAACGGTTGGGATAGGTGCCGTCCTGTTCCCACACACTGCGCACAGCGGCGGGAACCAGATCGATAATGCCTGCGTTATTCATCGAAAACTCCAGTGAGCGTTGACCGAGGTATAGGCATTCACGCTTAAACACGTCTTCAATCGCCTGTCTTGAGCCAGGGCTGACAGGTCTTCTACGGCCACTGCGGCCGGGATGTCGGCGTCGCCCAGCACCTGTTGCCAGGTAGCCGCGGGTTGCGACGCCAGGGCGCTGCGAATCACTGTGTCACGTGTTTCAGGGGCGCTGTACAGGTCGCAGCCGAGGAGGATTTCCAGCTGTGCAAGTTGCGCGGTGGTTTGGCAGTCGATGGCCAGCAGGCCGCTTTGCGTTAGGTACACGCCTTTGAGCAGGCTGGTCGGTTGCACGTCCTGCACCGTCAACAGGTTGGCCGCGCCGAGCAGCGAACTATCGACCCGCGCGCCCAGGCCGCTGAGGGTGCGATGCAGCAGCGCCGCACTCACGCCTTGGGCCGCGACTACGCCGCCCAGCACATCGAGCACGGTGAACAACGAACCGCCGGGCGTGTTCGAGGCTTGGCCGATCTGTTCGCCGACGCCGGACCAGGCCTGCACCATGAAGTCGGTGCCAGGCAACGGTTCGCCGGCCCGGTCGTGGCCCCAGCCACCGGCGTAGGCATACACCAGCGCCGGGTTGATGCGCGCCAGGTCGGCGCTGTCCAAACCGAGTTCCGCCGCTTTTCCCGGCGCCCAGTTGTGCAGGAACACATCTGCGTCACGCACGCGTTCGTAGAGTTCCTCGCGGCCCGCCTGGGACTTGATATCCAACTCACGGACCTGCTTGTGCCGGTTCAACGCGTCGAAGCGCACCGACACGCCGTCAACACAGGGCGGCATGCCACGCAGCGGATCGCCGCCCGGCAGCTCGACGCGGATCACCTCGGCACCGAGCAGCGCCAGCAAATGCCCGGCCAACGGGCCCTGGATGCGGCGGCAGGATTCGATCACGGTCAACCCGCTCAAGGGCAACGCCGAACCGTCCAACGCGGACAATGGCTGACCACTGGCGGCGCCAACGGCAAAACTCCACGGTGCCTGAAGGTCCCCATCGGCACGCCGTTCGGCCAGGCTGCGCAACGGGCACACCGCCATGCCGCTCAAGGCGCACAGTGCAGTGATACGCGCCATCGACAGACGCGCCATGGCTTGGCGGAACACCGGCGGCATCGGCGCCACCGCCTTGGCATACCGCAACAGAAAGGCCTTCCAGCCCTGCCCGGCCTGTTCCCCGTCGATACCGACCTGTGCCCAGAAACGCCGCCACGGTTCGGCGTCGAGGGTTTCCAGTTCGAAACACACGCCATCCGCCGACATGAACGGCGGCCGGTTCTTCGCGCAGGTTGCGCCCGGCAACAGGCACTCAGCTTCGGCGCCCGCCGTGGCACCGGCCAGGTATTGGGCGATGCTCAACACGCCAGCACCAACCATGGAAGTGTGCACACGGCTGAAATCGCCGCCCCGCAGTTGACCGACTGCGGCAGCCATCACGCCTTGCAGCGCGAGGCTGGCGCCCAGTGTGGAGACGTAATCCACGCCCAGTCCCTGCGCCTTGCCGCTGGCCCGGCCGTGCACCGACATCAAGCCGCAGGCCGCTTGTACGGTGTGTTCGGTGGCGCCGCTGTGAGTGCCGTCGGCCCAGCCATGAATCTGGCCTTGCAGCGGTTTGAGATCGGGATGCAGCAGGCGGATGCTCAGTGCATCGACGTCACCGCTGTCGTGCGCAGCCAGGCCGAGCGCCGTCGCTTGGTAGCGCAATGACGCAGCCATCGACGCCAGCCCGGCCGGTGCAGTGGCAAAGGAGCCAGAGAGGCTACAGCCGTGTAAAAGAGAAGACATTCGACATTCGCCAGTAAGGTGATTGACCGCTGCACGCGCGACCTCGGGTGAGGTACGCCGCGCCAGCCCGAAACGTGGCAAGCAATCAGCCGCCCGCGACTGCCGGCAGGATGGTGATGGCGTCACCGGCCTTGAGCGCGGTGCCCAAGTTGTCGGCGAAACGGATGTCGTCATCGTTGACGTAGATGTTCACGAAGCGATGCACTTTGCCGTCGCCAATCAGGCGTTCCTTGACGCCCGGATAGTCGCGTTCCATCTGTTCGATAACGTCCAGAACTGTATTGCCTTGCACTTCAATGCGTTTCTGATCGTGGGTAAAAGTGCGCAATAAAGTTGGCACCATCACGGAAATCGACATGCAGAACTCCCTGAGCCTAAGTTGGCCCATCTATGAATGATTGAATAACGTGTTAATTAACGATGTGGATAACTTCTTCCGTAACTTTTCCCTTGACGATACGAAAACTGCGCACCGCTACTTCAACTTCCGGCAACGTTGAAACAATCACGTAGTGCACCGCTGGATCACCGGCATAACCCACATCTTCGGCGCTGGGATAAGCCACGCTGGCGGTGTGGGAGTGGTAGATCACCCGGCACTCCTCATCCCGTTCATCCAGCTCGCGCCACACCGTTAATTGCTGTTTGGGCGCAAAGCTGAAGAAGGTCGGCGAGCGCGCCGCGTTGTCCATCGCGATCAGTCGCTGGGCGGTGGCCTCGCCCACGGGGGCGGCAATGATGCCGCAGGTTTCCAGCGGGTGGTCGCGGTGCGCTTGTTCCTGCATTGCCTCTAGCAGGCCGGCTCGAATCTTCAGCATTGGGTCAGTAGCTCGGCAACGTCGGCTCGACGTCACGCACCCAGGCCAGCACGCCGCCGTCAAGGTTGCGCACGTTGCTGAACCCGCGCTGTTGCAACTCCAGCAGCACGGCCCTGGAACGCATGCCGGACTTGCAATGCAACACCAGGTTGGCGTGCTTGCCAAAGCGCGTTTCGATCAGTTGCGCGGTGTTCGGCCCTTTGGGGATATGTTGCGCGCCGGCAATGTGCACGATGTCCCATTCGGTCTGTTCACGCACATCGATCAGCAGCAGGTCTTCACGTCGCTCGCGCAGGGCCTGCAGCTCGCGGGCGCTGATGGACGGTATGTCCGAAGCCTGTACGCCCGTAAGCGCGAGCAGGCCGCAGAACGCCTGGTAATCGCTGAGGGCGGTAATCGGCTGACGTCCGGGCGCGCGGCGCAGCGGCATTTGGCGGTAGGACATTTCCAGGGCGTCGTACACCATCAGGCGCCCCAGCAGGCTGTCGCCGATGCCGGTGATGAGCTTCACCGCCTCGGTGGCCATGATTGCGCCAATCGAGGCGCAGAGAATGCCCAGCACCCCGCCTTCGGAGCAGGACGGAGCCAATTCCGGCGGCGGCGGCTCGGGATAGAGGTCGCGGTAGTTGAGCCCGACTCCGCCGGGCGCGTCTTCCCAGAACACCGAGGCCTGGCCTTCGAAACGGTAGATCGAGCCCCACACATAAGGCTTGCCGGCCAGCACGCAGGCGTCGTTGACCAGGTAGCGGGTAGCGAAGTTGTCGGTGCCGTCTAGGATCAGGTCGTACTCACTGAACAGCTGCACGGCGGTTTCCGGTTGCAGGCGCAGGCTGTAGAGATTGACCTGCACATGGGGGTTCAAATCGCGGATCGCCGCAGCGGCGCTGTCGACCTTCAATTGGCCGACTGTCGCGACGCGGTGGATCACCTGGCGTTGCAGGTTGGATTCGTCCACCACATCAAAATCGATAATGCCCAAGGTGCCGATTCCGGCCGCCGCCAAATACAACAAGGCGGGCGACCCCAAGCCGCCAGCGCCAATAACCAATACTTTGCTGGTCTTTAAACGGCGCTGGCCATCAAGGCCGACGTCAGGAATTAACAAGTGCCGGCTATAACGGGTTATTTCATCGTTACTGAGGTGGGCAAGTGGCTCTACAAGTGCAGGAAGTTTCATCTCGAATACCTGTTTATGAATGCAACTGATTCTCAAGTAAATACTTGGTTTAATCAATTCAATAGGCCATGGGTTTCATATGCATAAGGGATATTTTTGTATGCGTTTAATTAAACTCAAAACCTTCGCCTGGGATGGGGGATGGATGTGGACTGAGATGTGGTGTGGCTGGGCGGTGAAGCGGCGCCAATAAGGCCGCCGTGTTATATCAGGCAGACTGCGGTGTCTGTTTTTGGGGCGGCTTCGCCGCCCAGCGCGGACGGTGCGACGATTCGACGAGCCCGCTCACTACAGGAACAGGTGGGTTAGGTGAGGAAGGTGGCCATGTCTTTGCACACTGCGCTGAACGCCTGCACAAAGTGCTGCGCCTCGGACTCGCTGAGCACCAGCGGCGGTTGGATGCGCATGACGCGGTTGTTGTTGGCGGTGACAAAGGTCAGCACGCCATGCTCCCTGGATAATTTGCTGACGAAGCGCAGCACGAACATTTCCTCGAAGTTTTTCTCGACCTCGCTGATCGCCTCTTCGATGTGCCGCTTGGCCTTGCCCGACAGCATGCGATAAGTGCCCGCCGCGTTACCCGGCATGCGGCTGGCGAATTCACGCACAAATGCCTCGACGCCGCCCTGGTAGCTGTACTCGAACTCGATGGCGATCATCAGGCCCAGGCCACGCACTTCGCGGATAAACGGGTAGCTGCTGACGGCTGAACTCAAGGCGTCCTTGAGTTGAGCGCCGACCCGTGCGGCATTGCCGGCCAAGTCTTCACTGGCAATCACATCCAGCGTCGCCAGCGCCGAGGCCGAGGCGAAATTGCCGCCGCCGAAGGTGGACGTATGCAGCGCGAAGGTGTCGATGCTGCCGTAGGCGCGGTCCCATAGTGCCGCGCTGGACAGCGTTGCGCCGATGGGCACCGCGCCGCCGGAGAGGGATTTGGACAGCACCAGAATGTCCGGGACTACAGCTTCCCATTCACAGGCGAACAGCTTGCCGGTGCGGCCGAGGCCGGTCTGGATTTCGTCGAGGATCATCACGCAGTCATGCCTCGTGCACAGTTCGCGCACTTGTTGCAGATAACCTGCTGGCGGCAGGATCACGCCGCCTTCACCCTGGATCGGCTCAAGAATGAACGCGCCGACATCGCCTTGTTGCAGCGCGGTTTCAAGGGCGTGCAGATCGCCGAAGGGAATCGAATCGCAGCGTGACAGCAGCGGTTTGAACGGGTCGCGGTGTTTGTCACGGCCGGTCACCGACAGCGCGCCGAGGGTCTTGCCGTGGTAGCCGTTATCGCAATACAGCACGCGCGGGCGATGCATCGCAGCCATCGCCAGTTTCAAGGCAGCCTCGATGGCTTCGGTGCCGGAGTTGCTGAAGAACACGCGTTCCAGATTACCCGGCGCCAGCTCGCTCAAGCGCTGGGCGAGCAAGCTGGTGTGCAGCGGCACTGACACGTACTGCACAAAAGTCGGGTGCTGGTTGTGCAGGAACGCCTGCAACGCCTGGTTGACCTTGGGGTGGTTATGCCCGGTATTCAGGCAGCCATAACCCGCGACAAAATCCAGGTAGCGGCCGCCATCGAGGTCGGTCAGCCAGCAACCGTTGCCCTGGCTGAACACGCGTTCGATATGGTTGAACTGGTAGAACTCGCGCAGCACCGGATTGATGTGCTGGCCAAAACAGCGCAGGGCTTCGGCGCGCAGTTCGGCAGGCGCTGCCACTTCCGGGCGGGCGCTGCTGCGCCGATGGAAACGCTGTAGTGGCTGGAAATCATCGTCACGCAGGCGCTCACCATAGGAGGCCATGGGCGACGGCGAGAAGCCGTGCAGCTCGGCGATGCGACCGATTTCCAGGACCTTTTCTTCGGGCAATTCCCGGCCGATGGAGAACGCTTCGGCGCGCCCTTCCAACGCCAGCACCAGGGTTTCGGCGAGGCAGCCGTTCAGGAATTTCTTTGGCGCCAGGCCGAGGTTTTCGGTGCCGAACCGCAGGGCTTGGCTGGCCGAAACCAAGCCGCCGTCGACGATCAGAATGTCATTGCGGTCGTGGTTGAACGCCAGCACATCGCGAGGCAACGCGGCATCCATCACCACCGAACCGGGGGCCAGGCGATAGGGGTCGATCACGCCACCGCTGGAAGTCGCGGCAACGTAGAAACGCACCTCGTCGTAGCAGCTGTCGATATCAGCCGTGAGGCGCACCTGGCTGTGCATGTCCTGCGGTAAATAGGCCAGGCTTTCACGCCCCTGCTCGACACTGCCGCGATGCACCAGACGCAGGCGGCAACCATGGCGGGCGAGCAACTTGGCGATGACCAGCGCGATGGAACCCGGGTAGCCGACCACCGCGACTTCGCTGTCGGCCGGGTCCACTTCCAGGCGTTGCATGGCCTCCAGCACGTTCTTGTACGCGGCGTAGGCGGTGAGGGAGTTACCAGTGGTCACCGGCACGCCGCTGCGGTCCAGGGTCTGCACGCCGCGATTACCGACAATCGCGGTAAAACCGCCGAGGCCGACCAGTTGAGCGCCCTGCTCCTTGAGGCTGTTCACGCCCTCCAGCACACGCGCGGCAATGCTGCGCGGCTGGCCGAGCATTTGCTCAGCGGTCAACGGCAGGTAATGCAGGATGCCTTCGCAGGTGGCGCCGGTGGCACTGACAATGCGCCCGAAATCGGCGAATGGCACCAGGTTGCGCGGCTGCCACAGCTCGGGCTGATAGCCACGATCCTGCTCGGCGAGGGTGCGGTCCAGCAGGTCGATGATCTTCACTTGGCGTTGCAGGGCGATAGAGGTCGGGTGAGCGATAAAGCCAAATTTCATGGGGGAGTGTCCTTTGGGTCTCACTGACGGTTCCAGGCGGTTTCGGAGACCAGGCTCAAGCCATCGCCTTCCGAGTTGTGGGCCAGCAATACGTCGAAAATATTCAATTGTCCGGGTTGGGTCAGGGCGCTGCGCAGATGCGCTTCGTCGAAGCTCACCAGCCGCTCACGGTTCAGGCTGATGCCGCCGAGGCGCTGCACGGGCTGCTCAGCTGCGTCGGGGGTGCTGACGGCGACCTGTTGCGCGCCGTTATGGGCGTAGCGTTTGTCGAGGTAGGTCTGGATCAGCGACAACACGCCGTTGGTGAGATAGAACAGCGTGACGTTGCGCTTCGGTGCGTCGGGGTCGTCGATCAGGCCCTGCGTCAACCGCGCCTCTATATCCGGCACCAGCGCACGGGCGCCATCGCCAACAAACGCGAGTACGTTGCCGCTGCCGGTCATGGCGATATAGGGCAAGGCCATCAGCCCGTCGCCCATCAACGCGCGCCCGTACCAGCCGGAAAAACCCGGACCGGTGCGCGGCACATTACGCAGTGCCGAAATGGCGCCGCGGCCCACGTCGTACACGCCGGTATAGCGATAGTCATGTCTCTCGATCAACTCGCGCACCAGGTTGCCGAGGCGGCGGAAAAAGTAGTTGGCGGTCATCGGCAGGGTTTCGATATGGTCTGCCGCCACGCTTTCGCTGGTCGCAGCCACTAGTGCCAGCTTGGCCCGGCGCAGGGCCAGCACCGCTGGCTCGACCTGCAGGCCACGCTCGACGTGATCGAGGAACACGTCCAATGGCACGTCCAGCGCCAGGTCGGTGAACGGCGACAAATGCCGGGGTTCATGGTTGACCTGCACCACCCGCAGCTGGCGCTTGAGCTTGCCTTCGGAAAACGGCGTGGCGGCCTGATCGACCTTGCCCTTGAGAAAAAACACGCAATGGCTTTGCGGCCCGTTCAGCTCATGCCCGGTGTGCACGAACTGGTAGACCCGGCGACTGAAGCCATACAACGACAGCGGCCCGAGATAGTTCGGCACGGCGCGACCCTGGTGATACGGGCCAACGCTGCCGGGCTGGGTGATGCTGTCAGACAGCGCAATAGCGCCGCGCTCGGCCAATGCATGCACGCGCTGGCGCTGCTGATCGCTGAACTTGCCGCATTGCCAGAGCAGGTGCAGCGGCTGGCGGTTGATCAGGTCCAGCGCCTGGTCCAGCGCGTCGATCTGCGTACCGCTGAGCAGCGGATGCTCTATCGACGGCGCGGCGGGCAGTGCCACATTCAGCGGCACTTGCGGACGCGACTCGAGCACGCCTTGGGTAGCCAGGATGAACACCGGTTCGGCGCGCTCGGCGAGCATGGCAAAGGCTTGCTCCAGACAGGCGCCGATCTCCTCGACCTTGCGGATAAACACTTGGCGCAGGCCTTTGGCCTCAATGACCTGGCGCCCATCATTGTCGTTGTCATGGGTGCCCTGGAATGCGTACCAGACGTTTTCCGGGCTGTCAGCGCAGATGATCAGTCCCGGCGCACCGATGCGCTTGAGGTTGGCAAGGGTGCCACGAAACTCATCGATCATGCCCGACGTCACGGTGATCACATAGGCGCGGCCGAACAGTTGCCAGCCGGCCATGGCGCCCACCGCTAGGCTGTGTTCGTTGCACCCGCTGAGGCAACGCACGCCGGTGCCGGCGACGTTCTGCTGCATGGATTGGATCAGGCCGGCGACCATGGAGCCGGTGTAGGCATGAAAGTCCCAGCGCTCCTGCCAGCGGCTGTGCATAAACCGCGTGACTTCGGTGGCCAGGCTGACCGACAGCAGCGGGCCGCTGATGGAGCGCGCCAGCAGCCGGTTGAAGTGGGCATGTTCGAGGTGGTCGAGGATGATCCGCACCAGGTCCGCACGGCGCGCGGCGCGGTCGTCGTTGAACACGCGCAAGTGCCGGTTGCCGCCGATGCGGTTCATCCAGCCGGGCAATGCTGACAAGGCGCAGTACAGCAGCGCCGAATGCGGTGACAGCCGCGCCTCGGGGGCTGCGGCGATCAGCGCGTCGAACGGATCCTCCGCTCCGGCTTCGGCTCTCTCGCCGAGGTCGAGAATAAACAGCTCGTTGGACAACGGCGGGGTCTGTTGACGCAAGCGCGCCTCGGCGGCCTGCACCGAGGTAAAGCTCATCAACCACATCTCGGGCAACGCCGCCGCATGCGCCGGGCTGCCTTGCAGGTAACGCCGGGCCTGGACCATCAGCGTTTCCAGCACTGCATCGCTGCGCGGCCGTGGGCCCAGGGCCTGGTGCATCTCTTCGCAATCGCCGCCGGTGACGGGCCAGTCAGCGGCACGCGGGAGCGGCTGCAAGCCGGCCTGCAAATGCTCGATGACAAACGTCACGTCCTCAATCAGCGGCTGGGCCTGGGTAATCAGACAGATACCTAAGGTTGCCTTCATGAACTTATCCCTATTCAAATCAAACTGAGGATCAAATGACCGGGCGCTGTTGATCACCGGTGGCCAGCGCAAGCGAGCGCCGAGCCAGCAGCGCCACGCTGCACACCAGCGCCATCGCCAGCGACAGGCCCGCGAGCATGCCGACGTGCCCACTACGGTCGAGCAACACGCCGGCAGCGATCGGCACCAGCATTCGCGTCAACACGAACAGGCTGGCCTGCAAGCCATAGTCGGCGGCCTGGCGATGCTCGCGGGAGAAAAACATCATCAAGGCGAACACCAGTGTCGATACCGCCCCCATCGCCGTGGCCAGCAACAACGCGGCAAGCACCAGCCAGACCATCCCGGCGTGCAGACCCACGGCGGCAGTCAATGCCAATAACGAAATCAACGCCCACACCATAAACAGCGGAATCGCCCGTCCCAGCCCGATACGCTGGATCACCCGACCGCCGAGCAGGCTGGCCACGGCACCCACCACACCGCCACCGACACCGGCAATCAGCGCAACCTTTGGCGCGGCCATGCCCTGGTCCAGCAGCAGCGGCTTGAGGTACAGCCACGCCGCACCGACAAACGGGAAGCTGGTCAGTAGCACCCAAGTCCACAGGCGCGCACCGGGTTGCCGGAAGTAGCCCGACCAGTCGGCGAACGCCGGGTTGATCGGCGTTGGGCTGGCGTGCGTGGCACTGCTTTCACGCAGCCACGCCAAGGGCAATAAAGCCAGCACCAAGCCACCGGCCATCAGCAGGAACGGCGCTTGCCAGCCCCAGCGGTTTTGCACCAGCAACATCACGCCGGCGCCGACGATTGCACCGAGAAACAGCGCCACCGAGCGGATGCTGCCGGCGCGCACTTGTTCGGATTGCGGCAGCAGCTTGATTGCCAGCGCGTTGACCGGGATATCGGCCCAGGTCGCCAGCACCGAGGCCACGAAGGCCAAGCCGAACAGGTACAGCGGATTGCCACTGATCGACTGCTGACTCGCCACCACCAGCAACACCGCCAGCAGCAGGCACAACACCATCGCCCAATGACGGTAATGCCCGCGCTGAAAGCGATAACGTTGCACGGGCAACGCCAGTAAAAACTTGAACACCGCCGGCAAACCGGCCAGTTGGAACAGGCCGATATCGGTGCCGGACCACCCGTGCTCGCGCATCACCAACGGCAGCCCGAGCAGCAGGTAGATGCTTGGCACCACCAGCACAAAACCGAGCCAGCCAAACAGCAATTGCAGGCGCCACACCGGCGGGTTCATGAGGCGCTCCGACGGGCGACCAGCACCGAGACCGGCGCCACGGCGAAGGCCACGTCCGGGTAGCTATCGATGTTGACGAAGCCTGCGCGATGCAAGGCCTCACTCAACCCACCCGATTCGCTGACATGGCGACCGAGCATCTGCATCGACAGGTAATAGGGCATGACACGTCGCGCGTGCTCAGGGTCGGCGGGAATCTCGGCGTGGGCGCTGATCAATACGCCGCCGGGACGCAGGGCGGCGTGGATCTTGGCAAGCGTGGCGGGCAGGTCCGGAACGAAATGCAGCACCGAGGAGCACCAAATCACGTCGTAGCCTTCGCCAATCGCGTCAGTGGCGAGGTTGCCGCCGAGCACGCCCAGGCGTTGCTCCAGGCCGGCGCGCTGGATGTTGTCCGCCGCCACCGCGACGGTTTTTTCAAAGTCGAACACGTTGCCCGTCAACAGCGGGTTGTCGCGCAGCAGGGCAATCGCCACCAGACCGGGACCGCCGCCAAGGTCAAGCAAGCGCCGGGCCTGGGTGAATTCGGGCACCCGGGCCATCAGGCGCAACGCCACGTCGACGGTGACCGCGCGTTGCTCCTGGGCGATTTGCAAGCGAGCGGCGGCGGTCCAGTTGTCGATGGTGGTGGTCATGTCGGCGGGTTGACTGTCGGGCTGGCCGGCGCGTACCTGCTCGCCCAATTGGCTGCCAAAACGACGCATGCCGCGCAGGCGAAAGGTCCAGGCGTCACCGCAATAATCCGCCACGTTGCTACGCAAGTAATCGCTGGCAACCGGGGTGTTTCGATAATGCGCGGGCTGGCGTTCATCACGCGCCAGCAGGTCCATACTCCACAGCGCTTCGAGCCAGAAGCCGGTGTTGGCAGCGTCGAGTTCCAGTCGGCGGGCGATCAAATCGGCCGAGGCCGGCACTTGCAACAGGTCGAAGAGCTTCCATTCGAGCGCAATGCGCAGGGCGTCGGCGCGCACGGCTGCCAGGGTCAGGTCCCAATAGGGTTGCAGGGCATGGGGAGTAGACAGGCTCATAGGTTTATCGCTCACAGTTCATAGCTGACCCGAAGGCCGACTTCACGGCCCGGGCTGTACACGCGGGTGGTGCCATTCAGGTAGCCGACGGTGTCGTAGCGCTTGTCGGCAGCGTTTTTCACGTAGGCACTGATGCCGTAGTGACTGAAGTCGTAGCCGGCATTCAGGTCGATCAGGCCGTAGCCGCCACGGCTGTACTGGTTGGCCGCGTCGAGGTAGGTCTTGCCGACTGCGCTGACGCCGCCCTGGGCGTACCAGCCGGCAGGAGCGTCGTAGCGCAGGCTGACGTGGCCGGTAAGGTCCGGGGCGTAGGGGTTGCGATTGCCTTTGTAATCGTTGCTGCCTTCGCTGAACTGCTCGAATCGCGTGCGGTTCAGGCCTACGGAACTGACCACGCGCCAGTCGTCGGCGACCAGGTATTCAGCTTCCAGCTCAAGCCCGGTGGAGCGCGCCGTAGCGGCGTTGGTGATGTACACCACACCCGGCTGGATAATCTGCTGGACCTGCATGTCGCGCACATCCATCCAGTACAGCGCCGCGGAGTAGCGCAAGCGTTTGTCGGCCAGCCAGCCTTTGGCGCCGAGTTCATAGGTTTTGACTTTTTCCGGGTCGTAGCCGGGGTAGTTGGCAGCACTGGAGAAGGCGTTGAAGCCACCGGCGCGGAACCCCTCGGCGTAGCTGGCGTAGACATAGGCATCGGGTTGCCATTCGTATTGCAGCGCGGCCTTGGGGGTGAAGCGCTGCCAACTGGCGCTTTGGCGGCTACCGACGGCAGGGTCGATGTGGACTTTGTCTTGCTCGGCACGTGCGCCGAGGGTGAGGGTCCAGCGATCAGCCAACGGCATCAACCATTGGCCGAACAAAGCGGTGGTGTTGCCGCCCAGTTGGCTGTCGATCTGGGTCAGGCGCAGGGGTAGTTTTTGTTGGTAGGGCAGGTCGTGGTCGTCGCGGTCGGCATAGGCACCGAGCAGCCACTGGTTGTCGCGCCACTGACCTTCAAGGCGAAATTCCTGGGACAGGGTGTTGAAGTGATAGTCGCGACTCAGGTGCAGTTGATCGGCCGGCAGAAAATCCGTGTCTTGCTGCAGGCGATCATAGAAATCGTTGCGGGCAGTGATTGAGCGCAGCTTCAGGCCGGAGTCGAACTCGTGCAGGACATCCAGCGACAGGCTGCGGCCGCTGGAATGGTTCCAGCTCGGCGTGCCGGAACTCACTTCGCGCCGCGTTGAGGCGGCGGCGCCCCACTGCGAGCCGCCGTCGCGGTAGTCCTGGCGGCTGTAGCGCAGGTTGACGTCGGTGGCCAGCGACGGCATCCAGCGCAGCACCATGCGCGCGCTTTGGCGCTCACGGTCATCGGCCTGGCCGCCTCGATAGGCATTGTCGATAAAGCCGTCCTGCTCACGCCACTGTCCGGACACACTGGCATATAAGGTGCCAGGCACCAGGGCGGTGCTGGCATCGGCGCTCAAGGTACGCAGGTCGCGACTGCCGGTGCCAGCTTCGATGCGGGCGTAGGGCGTGTCGCCAGGCTGACGGGTGTGGATGCTCAGCACGCCGGCTTCGGCATTGCGCCCGTAGAGGGTCGACTGCGGGCCACGCAGGATTTCGATGCGCTCCACACCCAGCAGGTTGTGGTCGAACCCCTGCCCCATCAGGGTTGGCACGCCGTCCACCAACATCAGCATCGAGGATGAAAATGCAGTGGCGCCAGAACTCAGGCCGCGCACTACCGGCAGGTTGGTGCCCGACTGGCCGAACGGCTGGAACGTGAAGCCCGGCGTGGTGCGGGCAAGCTGCTCAAGGTCATCGATGCCGCCCTTGCGCAAGTCTTCGCCAGTGATCACCGTGAGGCTCGCGGGCACTTCCTCCTGCGCCTGCTCAATCTTGTTAGCGGTGACCTTTATCGGCGCCAGCTCCGTCTGCGCCATGGCGACGCCAGCGCTACCTAGACAACAACCCCACACCAGTACCCTCCTGAAAACACCTGTACTCACCCGTTTCCCCTTCAATGAATCACCCCATTGCGCGTCTTGGCGATGGCAGTTGCTGGGGAAACATGCTATTCATTAATGCGAATACTTATCATGCGCATACATATGTATTTCGGATCAATCCGTATGCATATCGGAGCAAACTCTAGGGAGGGCGTTAAAAGTGTCGGTTTTAAAAAGGATTTCCCAGTCGTATCGAGTAGCGTCAACTCACTCGCGGCTGGTCAGCACCCAAGCCTGCGGTTGGATGCGCCAGCAATTGCCGGAAGAACTAGGCGAATGCTATTCGGAACGCTTGAGTTTCGATGACGACCTGATGGTAGTGCGCTCGCGCTATCGCCCCACGCGCAACCTGATTGAAGAAACCGTGAACCCGCACAACCGCCACATGCTGGTGATTACCTTCGGCATGCAGGGTGATTCAGGCTATAAGGGCGCGGATGGCGCAGCAGTTTCGTTCAAGGCGGGCTTCACCACGATCACCTCCTTCCAACTAAGCCTCGGCGAGCGCTGCTATGAAGCCGGCGCAACGGTGTCGCAACTGCGCCTGCTGATCGGCGAGAGCATGCTGAACAAATACATCGGCGAACAGCGCACCCGCCAGTTGCTGGGCAACGGCAATGTTCGACAGCTGGCCTTCCAGAAGACCTCGGCGGCCAGCGCCAGCCATGCAAGCGCCCTGACCCATTACCTCAATCAAGGCGTGATCGGCATGCTGGAAATGCACATTCACACCCTGAGCCTTTTGTCCGAACAGCTCAATCTGCTGAGCGCCGACACCCGTCCGGAGAGCCTGCAGTTCAGTGCCAACGACATCGAAAAGCTCGACCGCGCACGGGACATCATGATCGAACAGATGGACCAGCCGCTGACCGTCACCTACCTGTGCGCCGCAGTAGGGCTCAATGAGTTCAAGCTCAAGGAAGGCCTGCACTACCGCTTCAATTCCACCCCGCATCGCATGCTGCACGAAATCCGTATGAGCAAGGCCTACACCCTGCTCGAAAGCGGCTGTCAGGTGGCGCAAGCGGCTTACCAGGTAGGGTATAAATTCCCAAATAACTTCAGTGCGGCGTTTACGCGGTTCTTCGGCAGGCCGCCCAAATCGGTGTTTGGCAAGCGGCGCTGAGCGGCCAGTGCTGCTTGAATGTGTTCAGCTTTTTGCTAGCTGTCGCTAGGCCAACGTCGTGATGCCGTACAGTATCAGGACGACACAGGAAAGGTAAAACGTATCGCTGTAAGCCATCAGGTAGGGTTCTCGGCGCATAGCGCGGATTAGACCCTCAAGTACCTGTTGTCAGGCCGAATAGCTGGTTGAATATCAACGCGTGGCTGTCTGCCATTCCGGTGCACATACGCTCCTGAATCGACGGAAAAACAAACTGATAGACTCGTCTGCCCGGCTCAAAGTGAAAGCGTTCGCGCAGGGCACCAATCTGCGTCAACGCTGCTCTGTCCAAGGCGTCCCTAGGTTGCGCAGCATCAAGAACATTTCAAAGGCTGAACCAGGCTCGCCTTTTTCTGATCCGATCGCATCTTGGGGGCTCTCATGCACGACGCCACCAGTCATGCTTCCAATCTCCGGCTCGCTATCGCGCAAGGCGTGCAATCCTCACATCTCTCGGCGCTGCGTGCGCTGCGTGCGCTGCGTGCGCTGCAGTGCACAGAAGATCCGGAGGTCACTATCGCGTTTTTTGAACTCACGAGTGATGTCCTGATTGCGGGACTTCGTGAAGATCTCTACGACGCAGGGCTATTACTTCAGGGATTGAGCGATCCGATCCTGAAGAGCCAGCGCCTGTGGATCTAGAACATAGCCGTTGCCGTGCCGTTGCGGTTCCCATCGCTCAGCCAAGCAATACTCACGATCGCCGAACTGCTGGACTATCCCCTGTTCCGCCGGCCTGCAGAGGCTTGTCCTCTGCTGGATGAGGAAAATCGACGGCAGCGCAAGCGTGGCGGCGAACGCGCAGTCACTCATCGCCAGCTTCATGAGCAGCGCGTGATCCCCCATCGTCGACATGTCCATGGGGGCGGACGCATCCTGGTGGTCACCGCACGCCATCACCGGCGGCGCGCTGGAGAAGGCCGCCAGCATTTGCCCATGACCGATGCTACAGGCGAGCCCATTGAACAGGATGAAGCACAAGAGCATCCAGGCAATGGGTGATCGAAAGGTTCGGGCGAGATTCATCAGTGCAATTTAACAGCCTTGTAAGTCGTATGAAACGCTTAACCGGGCTCCACCCGATCAAAGCCCTTTATCCGGTAAAGTGCCACCGACGCCAACCAACTGAAGACAAAAATGCCGATGATCATATAGCCGAGCATACCGAAGTGGTCATTCATGCCGCCAACCAAATCCCAGAACGGACCTTGCAAAGAGAGCTTGTCCACCAGCAGGCCCAGCCCTTCGACACCACTGATCAATACCGCGACGACTACCGAAACCAAGGTAATGGTCATGTTGTAATAGATCTTGCGCATAGGCTTCAGGTAGGCCCAACCATAGGCACCGAGCATCAAATGGCCGTCAAGAGTATCGACCAGTGACATACCCGCACTGAACAGGATGGGAAATACCATGATCGACCAGGGCGACATACCCTGGGACGCTTGAGAGGCTGATATGCCCATCAAGGCAATTTCCGAGGCGGTATCAAACCCCAGCCCGAACAAGAACCCGAGAGGGAACATATGCCAGCTTCGGGTGATCAGGCGAAACAACGGACCAAACAGGCGCGCGAGAAAGCCACGGTTGGCCAGCAGCAGGTCGAAATCATCGTCGCTGTAGTTACCACCGGCGCGCACGTTTTTCCAGGCACGGTAGATGGAACGCAGGATGACCAGATTCATCAGTGCAATCAGTAGCAGAAACAAGGCCGATACGGAGGTGCCAATCACGCCGCCTATGTTCTTGAACCCCTCGAAGCGATCGCTCAGGGCCGACGTGGTCAACGCCACCAGCAGCGATGCCACCACGACCACGGTCGAGTGCCCCATGGAAAAAAAGAAGCCCACCATCGCAGGACGCTGGCCGTCTTGCATCAGCTTGCGCGTAACGTTATCGATCGCGGCAATATGGTCCGCATCCACGGCATGCCGCAGCCCAAAGCCATAGGCAAGCAGCGCAGTTCCCAGCAACACAGGATGATCACGGAAAGCCACCAATGCCCACGCCCATGCCAACACATTGATGGCAGCCAGCAAAACATAGGTACTGACCAGCTTCCTGCGGGTTTCGGGGTTGGCATTGCGGATGACATTAAGCCATTTCGTAAACATAGGCTTACCTCGGGAAAATGCGTCCCAGTGGATAAGATGAGGGGTAAGCAAAGGCAGGTCTGACTTCCAGAAACCTGGTTACAGTGGCGCGACCGTGCGGAATTTCACCGGCTTCCACCTTTGCAATAATTTGAAACAAGTCGCGAGTTTACACAAATGCGGGAGATCCTCGACGGGGCTTGTATGACATTTGAAAGAGCGCAGTGGGGCTCACACAAAAAAACGCCCGCACATTTTCAGGTACGGGCGTTTGATAACACAACTCAAACCCTGCCAAGAGAAATCGTCGTGTCGTCCTTGAATTTAGCACGCGCCCAACGCCTTGCGAGGCTGCGACAAACTGCCACATACAAAAGCACCGATCAGCCAAACACTGTGACATTCAGATCCTAGCCACAAACTGCGGCAGACTGTCGCATTTGGGCTATTCAAAACCTGTCAATAGACTTGGACCGCGGCTGTCGTGAGACCAAGCGCCAGCGCGCTTCATACGCCACGGAGGGCGCGAGCCACTTCGAGGGCGATGCCTTAATTATAAAAAACTCGTTGAGGTCAACCGTGAAAAAAGTATTGGCTGCTGCCTTGGTATTCGCATTTTCTACTGCCCATGCTGCACAGGATCCTGAGGCCGTATTCAACCGTGCCTGCACGATGTGCCATAGCGGCCAACTGCCTATGGCGCCGAAAAAAGGTGATCAGGCTGCCTGGAAACCGCGCCTGGAACAAGGCACTGATGTACTAGTCAAGCATGTGACCGAAGGGTTCAACGCCATGCCAGCAAGGGGTCTGTGCATGGACTGTAGCGCTGAGGATTACAAGGCGGTGATTGACTGGATGTCGAAATAAGTGCGGCGCCTTAATCAGCCTCTGAGCAGCCCGGTTTGCTGGCTAGACAGCGGATCCATTCAAGCCAACGCGGGCGTTACAAAACGTAGTGGCGATGTGACGCACCCTAATACCAGGTGCTAAAGTCGCCTCCATGGACCGAACCCGCAAAGACCGCTCGCTGATTGCCTGGATGCTCTATGCCTGCGTCCTGTTCAATGTATTGGCGTGCGGAATTGCCCATGGCCAGATGAGCGGCTTGACCCTCAACGGTGCCGGCGGTCAATTCTGCTCCGTGTCCAGCCTCGGGGTTGCGGCTATTGGTAGTGGTCCCGCGAGCAAGCCCATGAGCAGTTGGAGCAGTAATTTCAACTGCCCTATTTGCTCCTCCATCACCTTGAGCCTCGTGTTCCTGTTCTGCCTCGCCTGGCTTGCAAGGACACAACCGTCTCAGCGCAACCCCCTTGAAACACGTAGCAAGGCCCCTCCCCGCTACTCCTGGCCGTCGGCCAATCCACGCGCCTCTCCCTTGTTCTGATTCGCCACACTCATCAGCGCCCATTGTTCGCTTGACCGTCCGGAGGTTTATGTCCTTACGACGCCTTTTGCGAACAGGGAACTGATGTTGGCACCCACTCGCACTGCATGGGGATGCCGTGCGAGCTGACTTTCAGACGTTAAAAAACGTGCGCGTGCACGCCTGAGGGCTATCGCGCCGTGTGAGTAAACAAGGAGTACAAGGAATGACGCACAAGGCTATTTGGTACGGCGTATCGCTGTCGCTGCTGGGCGCAACGGGAGTTGCGCAGGCAGAAACGTCGACAGTGGAATTGCCGGACACCACGGTGATCGGTTCTTCGGTAATCGACCAGAATAAGGTCGACACCTTCGGCAGCCTGACCACCGTCGTCGGCCAGGAGCAGATCCGCGATCTCAACGCATTAGACCTGGCATCGGCCTTGCGCCGCACGCCCGGCGTGACGGTGTCGCGCTTCAATCCGGTCGGTTCGTTTGGCGGGGCTGAAGGCGGCGCGGTCTACATCCGTGGCATGGGAGCCAGTCGGCCCGGCAGCGAGATCAAGACCTACGTCGATGGCGTACCGTTCTACATGGGCGTGTGGGGCCACCCGTTGCTGGACCTGCTGCCCATCAATGCGATGCAAAGCATCAGCGTCTACAAAGGCCCGCAACCCCAAAAGTTCGGTAACACCTTTGCCGCCATCGACCTGACCCCGCTCAGGGCGGAAGAAGGCGACAACCAGCATGGCGAACTGCAGGTCACCGGCGGTAGCTTTCGCACCGCCACCGACCAGGCGTCTCTCTTTGGCCGCAGTGGCGATTGGGACTACCTGCTGGCGCAAGGCGCTGCCCACTCGGACGGTGACCGCACGGACGGCGAAGGCCGCTTGAACAATGGCATGGCGCGTATTGGCTACCGCTTGAACGACAATTGGAGTGCTGGCCTGCTGTTGCTGCACGCTAACAACCAGGCGTCCGACCCGGGCCAGAAAGGCCTGCCGGAGACCAAGACGGGAAAATTCAATACCCGTGGCACCCTGGCTTCGCTCTCCCTCGATCACAACTACGATTGGGGCAATGGCAGCGTAAAGATTTACCATAACGAAGGTCGTGGGAGCGCCCTGGACCAACTAGGCACGGATGGCGATACCATCAGCAACTTCACCTTGCAAGGTGTTCGCTGGGAAGAAAACCTGCGGCCGTGGCAAAACGGTGAAGTGGCGCTGGGCATGGATGTCGACGAGAGCAAGGGTGACGTGACCTACAAACGCGTGGCGCCCGCTACGCGCGGTGACTACACCGCCCCTACCCTGCGGGTGGTCTCGCCTCACGTTGCCGTCAGCCATGCGTTCGAACTCAACGATGCTTGGACCCTGACGCCTTCTGCCGGCGTAAGGACCTATGAGCACAACATCTTCGAAAGTGCGACGGCGCCCCATGCCGGGTTATTGTTGTCCAGCAGCAATGTCGAGTTCCGCGCCAATCTCTCCCGGGGTATCAATTACCCTGGGCTTGAAGCGCCCGTGCTGTCGAACTCGATCCCGGCCCTGGGGCAAACCTGGAAAGACCTCAAGCCCGAGAAGCTCGACCATCAGGAGCTGGGGGTCAAATTCAACCCGATTGAAAGCGCAACCCTGGACCTGGCAGTGTTTAAGGACAAGTACAAGGACCGCTACCTGTTCGCCTTCCCGCCGGCGGTTTCGCAACCGACCTTCACCAACCTGGGTGACTACGAAATCAAGGGCGCCGAAGCAACCTGGCAGCAACGCTGGACCGACAGTTGGAGCAGTTTTGTAGGCTTCACCTGGCTGGCCCCCTCGCTCAAAACCTTGCCTTACGCCCCCAAGCAATCACTGTCGTTCGGCACCACCTACGAGACTGGCCCCTGGCGTTTCAGCGCCGATGCACAGTATCAGAAAGACATGTATGTACTGGCGGAAGAGCGCACCGCCGGCGCGGCGAATTTTTCCAAAGTCGACAGCTTCACCGTCGTCAATCTGAGGGTCGGGCACGCGGTACCAGCCCTGGGCAAAGTCGGTGAAGTTTTCGTGGCAGTGGAAAACCTCTTTGACCGTAACTACGCCTACCGCACCGGTTATCCCATGCCCGGTACCTCGGCGCAGCTTGGCGTAAAGATGGGCTTCTAAAAAACTCGGCTGCTGGGCCACCGACGGCAGCCTCAATTGAAGGATCTGCACCATGAAATTTGCTCCACTACTGCTTCTGCTGACCGCCCTTTCCGGCGTGGTGTTTGCCGACACGGCAACCGACCAGCAAACCATCGAGCATATGATGCGCCATACTTGGGAGCGCCCCGATGCACCGCTGGACGTGGGCCCGGTAACGGTGGAGGGCGATCACGCAGTTGCCGGCTGGACCCAGGGTGAACGCGGTGGTCGCGCTCTGCTGAGCAAGAGCAATAAAGGATGGCGGGTCGTGCTGTGCGCAGGAGATGCATTGCTGGACACTGCGACACTCCGCAGCGCAGGGTTATCGGCAGATGCCGCGAACCTGATGAGCCAGGCCGTCACGCAGGCCGAGAGCGCTTTACCACAGAGCAGGGTCAAACAGTTCGCCTTGTTCAAGGGCGTCATGAACGTTGGTGCCGAGCATTCTTCAAAAACGCATTAAAACCGGTGTCGTCAATCGGACCGCTTAAGGGTCGATCTGCCCTGGCATGCAGGTCGACCAGGCAGGAAGAGGTTTACAGCCAGGCAGTATTAAATTGGATGTTGATCAGCATCACATAACCCATTGCCAGTAATGACCACGTGAGCGGTGGGTAGGTGGCCCACCTCAAACTACGTGCCGCGGGAAGAAAGCTGACGCCATGCATAAAACCGGCACACACGCCCCACATCACGAGCATCAATAATCCATGGCTATAACGCCCATCCGAGGCAACCATCGCCCCCGGATGAATCAACAGCAATAGGCCCATCGGCGCCGCGAGTACCAGGGACACAGCCCGGCAAGCGCCATGCTGTGTCCAGCCGCAGTGCTCAAGCATCTGCGTTGGGCTCCTTATCCAGGTCGAGGAAACTTTCCAACCACAAGACGTTAATGATTCCCGCGCTGCACGCCAGCAACACCCCCAGAATCCAAGCGAAATACCACATAGCAATCGTCTCCTGACCAACCAGCGTCGGATATGACGCTCCGTGTAACGTTGCAAGATTCGATAGTGTTTGAGCACAGACCCCTGATCGAAATAGCCAGCCCAGCCCCGAATGATCGAATTGAGCTCAGCTATCCGACGCTCTACCGTGTCCCACGTCATGTTGACCGTCGTTTCGTCATGGATCTTGCCAATGATCGACTTCATCGCCCCTTTCGAGGGTTGAGTGCCGATATAGACTTTCCCATGACGATCATATTGCCTGCCCAGGTTGTACCCCAGAAAGTCGAGTGACTGTTCCGGAAGTTTCACCAGCGCCGTCTTCTCTTCATTGACACTCAGCCCAAGCCGCGCCTTCAGGCCACTCATCAGCACCATTGCCTGCTCTCCACTGCCGGGGCGGCAGCAGATCACCATGTCATCCGCGTAATTCACAATCTTTGCATGCAGACGTTTGGCGTAGCCAAACTTTTCCCAGGCCAGAATGAATCGCCTGAAATACACGTTGGCCAACAGCGGCGAAATCACCGATCCTTGGGCGCTGCCACGGTGCGAGTGTTGCGTCGAGGCTTTCCGTCAATGCGCTCGATAACGGCAACCTCAAGCCATTGCTTGATCAGCTGCAATACCCTGCCATCCGAGATACGCCGAGCCAGACACTTCATCAAAGGCCCGTGCGGAATTGTATTGAAATAGTCACGAAGATCCGTATCGACAACGTCTCTCAATCCAACTCTTGCGGTGTAATGGTGCACCTGCCTCACGGCTTCCTTGGCGTCTCGACGAGGTCTGAAACCATACTCCGATGGCTGCATATCCGCTTCGAAAATCGCTTGTAGCGTAAGGTTGACGGCCATTAGTACAAAGCGGTCTCGAATGCAAGGGATTCCCAAGGAACGAAGTTTGCCGTTCTTTTTGAGAATCCATACCCGCCGCAGGGGCTGTGGTCGATATCCACCCGACCTCAGCTCCTCGCGTAGGTAAGCCAGCCACTCCATCGGCCCCATGCGTTCAATGTCTTCCAATCGCTGACCATCGACACCATGACTGCCTCGGTTTGCGCGGCAGCGTTGGTGGGCGATGATCAGCACATCGATTCGATAAACTTTGTCCCACAGGCTGTAGAAGCGAAAATCCGGCTCTGTCTTAGCTTTCACATACAGGGCACGCTGTAGCTTCCGAACGCGATTTCTCACCTGGGTTAATAGGCCTGGGGCCAATCCCATCGTTCTTGCCACTTTGTAGTCCTCTCTTGAACCAGGGCTCCTTTCCTACTCCGGCATTACCCGGCTTCAACGGTACTACGAGCCCATCCGCCACCTGTCTGAGCCAGCGCCCTCCCTCACGGGTGCACTGTTTGCATGACCGTGTCCAACGGGCATTTCACTCTGGCAGGCTTCCCCTGTTTCGTATGAGTTCTCTTCTGTACATGCCATCACCACTACCCCGGCGGCAGTGCCAAGCTCGCTTGACGCTCGATCCCTCGGCACTATCAGCCTTCCCCGTTATTATGGCGGGTCGACTACCGCAAGACCTTTTCTGGGCCTGCTCAGTGTTCGCTGCGCGCTACGGTCTGCACAGTCACTGACTTCCTAAAGAAGCCTTTTCTTCAGATACTTCAGCCCATTCGTTGCCTCCCGAACTGCTCCAAAGTGCTTCCGGCCGGAGCGACAGTAGCCGGGTGGGGTTCGCACCCACTGAACTCATACGCCTTATCAGGGCGTACACAACAACCCTGCCGAAAGAGCCATCAGGCCCTTCGTGATCTGAAGAAAGAACTGGTTGTTCAGCGAAACGCCCAAAGGTGCGACGGCTAGTGCCCAACTTTACAGCTTGGTCGAGACCGCCAAAGCCAACGGCCAGGAGCCCCATGCGTGGCTGCGCTACGTACTTGAGCGCCTGCCGACGGCTTCTTCGGTTGAGGATTACGGAGCTTTACTGCCCTGGAACTGCTCGCCGGTATCGCGGAGTTAAACGCGCTATCCATCTTGATGGCTGCTGGGGTTTACGGTTAGCTTAAAGAATACGATCGTAGCAACGATCATGGAATACGACGATAAGCTGATTGAAGATGCCGTGCTGGCCCTGTTGGCAACCTTCAGTTTTGATAACGGCAATGCTTGGAAAGGGCTCGACTTCGAGACCATGAGCCGATTGCATAAACATGGTTTCATCAGTAATCCGGTGAACAAGAACAAATCGATTTGGTTGACGCCTGAAGGATTGGAGCGAGGTCGGCAGATAGCCTACCGGTTGTTTGGGGTAAGAACTCAAGTGGGGCATGTATCCGACTCGGATACCTGACTTCATAGCGCTACCATACGGTAGGTACGGTTTATGGATCGCATACAATACCTTTACTGCATTCTGATACTTTGTCCAACTCCGGGCCGTTCTGCAAGATGCGTTGGTGGTAAGAAAATTGAGGAAGCTATGACTGACCGCGAGCAACTTCATCGAGATGGCTATGTGCTCCTCCGTCGAGCGATCTCGACCGAGTGGCTGGGTGACCTTCGTGCCGTGTTCGATACGAGCGTGACGCCGTCGGACCAATGGCCAGTGCCGCGAGGCATGGACTGGCGCCATTCGCTGTTGGACTCTGATTCGAAGGTTCAGGCGGTGTGCCGTCTGCCGGAGGTGCTGGCGGTGGTGGGTGAGTTGATCGGAGAACGGTTCTTCCTCTCACAGGTGGAGGGTCGCGAGCCTCTTGCAGGTGGCGGTCATCAGCAACTGCACCGCGACTTGTCGGCCCAACGGCCAGGCGACATAGTGAACGCCCTCGCTTATTTCGATGATTATGGCTCCGAGAACGGTGCGACACGTATCGTCCCCGGTAGCCATCGCCCTGAGCAGGGAGAACCGCCATTGGACTTCAATGACGAGTCCCGGTCTGTGCAGCTTTCAGGCTCCGCGGGTGACATCTTGGTGTTTGATGCCGATTTAGTGCATGCGGGCAGTCTGAACTCAATTGGCGCACGCCGTCGCACCATCCTGATTAGCTATTTTTCGGAGCAGTTATACGCGTCACACCTGGAAACAGTGAGCCTGCGAAGTATTCGGATGGACACGACCGATCGGTTCGATCCCGCAGATTTTGTCTTGGGGGCTATATAGATTAACTAGGGGGGCTCTCATTCAGGCCAGCCATATGACAGCAGACACAAGGCACTGCATCGACTGGCAGTTCCTGGCCAGTCGCTCGTACCGTGTCACTATCCGGTGGAACTGCTTCAGCTTCTGGAAAAAGCGCTCCACAAGGCTGCGAGGGTTCAGGCGCTTCTTTTTCGAGGGGATGACCGCCTCAGCGCCACGACGCTGGATGACCTCAACAAAAGCGTCTGAGTCATAACCCTTGTCGGCCAATACGGCCTCGAAGGCGAAACCCTCGATCAACGCTTCAGCCTGGCCATATTCCGAGGCTTGTCCAGGCGTTAACAGCAAGCGTACCGGATTTACCAGGGCATCTACCGCCGCATGAATCTTAGTGCTCAGTCCCCCTCGGGACTTGCCCATGACCTCGGTGTCCTGACCTGTTTTTTTGCCGCACCATGCTGATGAACCCGTACGATGCTGCCATCCACCATCAAGTGCTCCAGGTCAGCGTCAGCAGCGAGTGCTTCCATCATCTGCACCCAAACGCTTTTGCGTGACCAGAGACTGTAGCGCACATAGACTCTATGCCAATGACCGTAGGTTTGCGGAAGATCACGCCACGGCGAGCCCATACGAGCAATCCAGAGTACTGCTTCGACAAACTGACGGTTATCGCGTGCAGTGACGCCTCGATCATGGGACTTGCCCGGCAACAGATTCTTAATCCACTCCCATTGATCATCATGAAGAAGCCTATGGCGGCTCACCCGCTGCCCCAAATCGACTCAAGGTTACGGATTTCACCTGTTCGACTCAAATGAGAACACCTCCTAGTCTTCCATCCTGGTTTATGAAATCGGTTTCTCTAAGACCGCGAATCCCAAAACACTTAGCGTACTAGCACGAATTCAATCTCGACCCTACCGGTAACTTTCATCAATGTCTCCTCGCTAGCGTTCCCGGTCGCATCTTTTTGTAAGCCGGGGCCTAGAGCAAAACCAACATCGCACGTAGACGCCATACACGACTTGGCCCAGAAGATTTCGAATCTGCCGGCAGCCCAATGGCGTAAATAGCAAACGACAAGGTTGCTGATAAACCCAGGCCACGAGCTGGGTGGATAAACCACTGCTCAGCGAGAGTGCGAGTGCTCAGCACACGCTCAGCCTCATCGAGGATCAGCTCACGCCCTTTCACGAAGCATCGGTGCTCCATGGTCCAGTATTTTTCCCCGCCGGAGCAGTTGGTACTCGGTCATGGAGGGGCCTCTCAAAGGTGAGATAGGAGTTGAGGTCAGCCTCTATGCTACTCCAGACTGCGCTCGTCTAAACGATTGCCGGATGCAAAGGCCTAATCAGTGTTCGGCCCACTACGATGGCACTTCTGCTGCTCAAGTGTCAGAGTTTTGCTTCGCGGAGTAATGCCGTTGCGCTGCTGCTGGACGCGATGAATCCCGTAATGCAATGCGAAATTGGCCACCCAAAACGAACACGAGGCCGCCGGCCTCCGAGTTTGAATTCAGCAAAAAAATCAACGGTTTTTTACTCATTAGTTACTTCTATCGCAAGCATTCTGGCCTAAGGAAATCCTGAAAAAGACTTCCTGATTTGGCAAAATCCCCGGACACCAATCGCCGAGCTTTTCAATGAAGCAAATGACCTTCGCCGATGCCGAGTACGCCGGTAAGCGCAAGCAGACCCGCAAGGAATTGTTCCTGATCGAGATGGATCGGGTCGTACCCTGGAAGGGTTTGATTGCCCTGATCGAACCTCATTACCCGAAGGGCGAAGGTGGTCGTCCAGCCTATCCTTTGATGGCGATGCTGCGGGTTCATCTCATGCAGAACTGGTTCGGTTACAGCGATCCTGCGATGGAGGAAGCGCTGTACGAGACGACGATCTTGCGCCAGTTTTCCGGTCTGAGCCTGGAGCGGATCCCAGATGAAACTACCATTCTCAACTTCCGTCGCCTGCTGGAAAAGCACGAGTTGGCCGCTGGTATTCTCGGCGTGATCAATGGCTATCTGGGCGACCGTGGCCTGTCACTGCGACAAGGCACCATCGTCGATGCCACGCTGATTCATGCGCCCAGTTCGACCAAGAACAAGGATGGCAAACGCGACCCGGAAATGTACCAGACAAAAAAAGGTAACCAGTATTACTTCGGTGCCAAAGCTCACATTGGTGTCGACGATGAGTCAGGGCTGGTGCACAGCGTGGTGGTCACTGCGGCCAACGTCGCGGACATAACCCAAGTCGACAAACTGCTACACGGTGCTGAGAACGTGGTCTGCGCCGATGCAGGCTATACCGGTGTCGAAAAGCGCGAAGAGCATGCGGGACGCCACGTCATCTGGCAGATTGCATCCCGGCGCAGTACCTACAAAAAACACGGTAAACGCAGCGCGTTGTACAAAGCGATGCGCAAGATCGAGAAAGCCAAGGCCCAGGTTCGCTCCAAGGTTGAGCATCCATTTCGGGTGATCAAGCGTCAGTTTGGTTATACGAAAGTGCGCTTCCGAGGCTTGGTGAAGAACACTGCTCAGATGGTGACGCTGTTCGCCCTGTCAAACCTTTGGATGGCGCGTCGATATTTGCTCTCCAGCGCAGGAGAGGTACGTCCTTAATGAGGGAAATAGCTGCTGCGAGGCGCGTGCAGCGACAAAAATGGATGGAATAGGCGGCAGACTTGATCGATTCTGAACGGCTGCCGTTTTTTGAAAGCACCTATGGCTCAGCAGTCGAAGAATAGCGGCCTACTTCAGACAATCCCTAAACAGGTGACTGGTTTCACTAGCTCCAAAGAGTTCCCGAATGTCGCAATACACCCAATGGGCGAAAAAGTTCAATCAACCCTGTAAATAGGGTTTGCATAGTAAATTGAAATTTGTTTATTGTGCGAAACACGCCTTCACTGTCGCGAATAAGAACAGTTTTCTGGCGCCAATAATATTTTCAAGGAGGAAAAAAATGGACCCATTTCTCGGTGAAATACGGTTGTTCCCTTGGGGCTGGGCCCCTTCCGGCTGGCTCACCTGCGAGGGCCAGATTCTGCCCTTCAACAGCAATGTCGCCTTGGCCTCCTTGCTCGGCAATTGCTATGGCGGCGATGGCAAGACCACCTTCGGTTTGCCGGACCTGCGTGGCCGTGCGGCCCTGGGTCAGAACCCGGTGCCATCCATCGCCCCGAATCCGGTAATTGCCGTGCATGCCCTCGGCAGTTCCGGCGGCACCGAAACAGTCACTCTGAACGCCAGCAGTCTGGCCATTCACACACACGGCACGCACGTTTCCAGCACTGCCGGCACTTTGACCACCCCTACCAGCGGCATTCCGGCCGTCAGCTCGACCTCCACCGGCCTCCTGTCGAAACCGACCTACATCACCGCCGTCGGGTCGGTCTTGATCAACTTGAACAGCGCCACCGTCGCACCCACCCCAGCGATCCCGGTGGTGAATATGCAGCCCTCGATTGTCGGGTGCTTCTGCATCGCCACGAGCGGCATCTATCCGACGCGCCCGTAGCCGCACTGTTTACAGACCCTCAAGCAAGGAAACTGAAATGTCTGAAGCTTACCTCGGAGAAATCCGCATGTTTGCCGGCAACTATGCACCAGAAAATTGGGTGCTGTGCGATGGTTCGCTCGTCTCCCTCAGCGCCTATCAAGCCCTGTATACAATTTTGGGCACCCAGTATGGCGGCAACGGCGTGACCAACTTCGGCCTGCCGGACTACCGCGGTCGCCTGCCGATCGGGCAAGGCACCGGCACCGGCCTGACCCCAAGGGTGCTGGGCCAGACCCCAGGCGTCGAAGCCGTGTCCCTGACATCTGCAAACACCCCCGCCCATAGCCATGCATTCGTGGTCAGCACCACCCTCGCCACCTCCACGACCCCGGTGCCCCCGGCACCCGCGGCACCGTCCAGCCAGACCTTCGGCCAGTTTCCCGGGGCCGGGGTGATCAAGGGTCTGTATAGCACAGGCACCAACACCGCCCCCTCGGTCAGCCTCGATCCAAGCTTTCTCGACCCGGCTGGCGGCGTGGCAATGAGCACGCCCCACAGCAACATGATGGGCTCGCTGGCGATCAACTACATCATCTGCCTGGCGGGCATCTACCCGACTCGGCCGTAAGCCTCTTTTTTCAAGGAACGACCGCTCATGGATGCTTTCACCGGTGAAATCCGCCTGTTCCCTTTTAACTTCGCACCGCTGGACTGGGCTTACTGCGACGGTTCGGTTCTAACGATCCAGCAATACCCCGCGCTGTTTTCGGTCATCGCCTATACCTACGGCGGCACCGTGGGGCAGAACTTCAAGCTGCCCAACCTCAATGGCCGCGCGGCGATGGGCGCGGGCAATGGCCCCGGGCTGGTGCCCCGGCCGATTGGCACCGCGGTAGGCGCCGATGAGGTGACGCTGCTGCCGGCCAACATCCCCAGCCACACCCATACGGTAAACGCCAAGGACGGCAGCGATAGCACGGCCGCACTGGATACACCCGATGGGTCTGCCTTTCTGTCGCAACCGCGCAACGTGCGTGTCTACAACAACGTTGTACCTGCCTCAGGCGATCCGACCCTGGCAGCCGGCACCATCGGTTCGGCCGGGCAAATGACGCCCGGTAACAGTACGACGCGCAGCACCTTACAGCCGTTCCAGACATTGGCCTATTGCATCTGCCTCAACGGCGAATACCCCGTGAGGCCCTGATGAGCGTTTCCAGTGCCCCATCCCAGTCGCTGCTGCCGTGTCGCAGCGACCTCGTTCTGCGCACGCAGACCACCGCTGACCTGGACTTTCTCCAGGATCTTTTCGTGACCCGTCGCTGGGCCGAAGTCAGCGCGGTGCCGGGCTGGAGCGACGCGCAACGCCGGGCGTTCCTGCACGCCCAGGCGCAATTGCAGCGCCAGCACTATGAAAAGCACTACCCCAGGGCGGATTTTCTGATCGTCGTGCATGCAGCTGCGCCCATTGGCCGCCTGTGCGTGGACCGCAGCGCAAGCGAGTTGCGCGTCGTCGATATCGCCCTGCTGCCGCCATGGCACGGCCAGGGCATAGGCAGCGAGCTGTTGCAGTCGCTGCTGAGCCAAGCCGATGCCCAGCGCCAAGTCTGCAGCCTGAGTGTCGAGCAAGGCAGTCGGGCCCGCCGGCTGTACGAGCGGCTCGGCTTCGAGCCCTGCGGCGAAACCGGCATCCACACCCAGATGCGCCGACCTGCACGCGTACACCAGGAGCCGCCGACCAGGATCGCCAGCAATACGAATACTTGAGCACGCAGTTTTACCGGCAGTGATAGTACATTATTTTCCCGGCTAGAAGCCGTGCTGCTGGCCGGCGATATCTGTGCCCGTCTGATAACTATTGACACTTGAGCTGAACACGAACCTCACACAGGTCGTACGGCAGGAAGCCTCAACATGATAACAATGCTCACCATCCGCGGTGCCCGGCTGGCACGCCGACTGGCATCAGTCTTCCTGCTGCTCCTGACCTTGCCCCTGGCCCTCCAGGCGCAGGCCGCCCCGACAATCACCAGCCCGGCATCGGGCGCCACCCTGCCATCGGTAGCAGTGGGCCAGTCCATGAGTATCACCATCACCTCCTCCGGCGGGGCATTACCGCTGGATCAATGGGCAGAGTGCGACATCGACGATCCAAACTACGACGGCGTGACGCCTTGCCTACCGCCAGGGCTGATCCTCGATCCATCGCCGCACAGTGCGACTACGACCCTGCACGGCGCCCCGACTGCCGCCGGCACCTACAACTTCGCCATTTCCCTCAATGACGGCCTGAACCAAGCCGGGGTGGCGCACTACACCTTGGTAGTCACCAGCGCTGGCGTACCGACGCTGACCTCGGTTACCCCCTCCAGCGGCACAACCGCAGGTAGCACCTCGGTCACCTTGAGTGGTTCCAATCTTACCAGCGCCACCGCCGTTAGCTTTGGTGGCACAGCAGCCACCGGCTTTATCGTCAACAACGCCACGACCATCACCGCCACTGCCCCTGCTCATGCCGCAGGCGCAGTGAATGTGGCGGTCACCACACCGAACGGTAGTGCGACCCTAACCAGTGCCTACACATACACGGTACCGGCACCCACCGTCGGCCCGGTCAGCGCCACGGTCGCCGCCAACAGCAGCGCCACCCCGATCACCCTGAGCCTCAGCGGCGGCGCCGCCACAAGCGTCGCCGTGGCCAGCGCGGCCAGCCATGGCACCGCCACCGCCAGTGGCACTAGCATTACCTACACCCCAACAGCCGGTTACTCCGGTGCGGAAAGTTTCACCTACACCGCTACCAACGCCAGCGGTACGTCCAGCCCGGCGACCGTGACTATCACTGTCAGCGCACCAACGATTACCCTCAGCCCGGCCACACTTCCCAGCGGGGTTATGAGTACGGCCTACGCGAGCCAGACCATCACGGCCAGTGGAGGTACCGCCCCCTACAGTTTCAGCATCACCAGCGGCAGTCTGCCTACTGGCCTGAGCCTGAACACTTTGGCCGGCACACTCAGCGGCACCCCCGCCGCTGCCGGCACCTACAACTTCACCGTAACCGCCACCGACGCCAACAACGCGACCGGAGCGCGTGCCTACTCCGTGACCATCAGCGCGCCAACGATTGTCATCAGTCCGACCACGCTGCCCAGCGGCGCACTGAATATGGCCTATGCGTCCCAGACCATCACAGCCAGCGGCGGTGCCGCGCCCTATAGTTTCAGCATCAGCACCGGCACCGTACCAACAGGATTGAGCTTCAGTTCAGCTGGCATCCTCAGCGGCACCCCCATCAATGCTGGCACCTACAACTTCACTGTGACTGCCACCGACTCCAACAATGCAACGGGAGCACTGGCCTACTCCATAACCGTCAGCGTTACCCCGCCAGTTGCAGGTGCGGTCGGCGCCATTGTCGCCGCCAACAGCAGCGCCAACCCGATCACCCTCAACCTCAGCGGCGGCGCCGCCACAAGCGTCGCCGTGGCCAGCGCGGCCAGCCATGGCACCGCCACCGCCAGTGGCACCAGCATCACTTACACCCCGACCGCCGGTTACTCCGGCGCGGACAGCTTCACCTACACCGCCACCAATGGCAGTGGCACCTCCAGCGCAGCCACGATTACCATTACCATCAATGCACCAACACTTACCCTCAGTCCGTCCACGCTGCCTAGCGGTACGGTGGGCATGTCTTACAGCCAGAGCGCCACCGCCAGTGGCGGTACCGCGCCCTACACCTACGCCATCACCAGCGGCAGCCTACCGCCAGGTTTGAGCCTGAGTGCAAGCGGGGCTTTGAGCGGCACCCCCACCACCAGTGGTTCGTTCAACTTCACCGTTACCGCTACCGACACCTACGGTGCATCCGGAGCACGGGCCTATGCAGGGACCATAAATGGCAACCCGCCTGTCGCCAGTGCGGTCAGCGCCACCGTCGCCGCCAACAGTAGCGCCAACCCGATCACCCTCAACCTCAGCGGCGGCGCCGCCACAAGCGTCGCCGTGGCCAGCGCGGCCAGCCATGGCACCGCCACCGCCAGTGGCACCAGCATCACTTACACCCCGACCGCCGGTTACTCCGGCGCGGACAGCTTCACCTACACCGCCACCAATGGCAGTGGCACCTCAGTCTCGGCCACCGCCAACCTGACCGTTAGCGCACCAACGTTGGTACTGACCCCGGCGTCCTTGGGTGCCGGCACCACAAGCAACCCCTATAGCGCCACCCTCAGCGCGTCCGGGGGCACTGCACCTTACACCTACAGCGTCACCGGCAGCCTGCCGGCCGGCATGAGCCTGAACAGCAGCAGCGGCTTGCTCAGCGGAACGCCGACGGCCAGTGGCAGCACCAACCTGACCATCACCGTTAACGACGCCAACGGCGCCACCGGCTCCCAGGCCTACACCTTCACCATTGCAGCCGTGCCTATAAATGTGCCGGCATCGAGCCAGATTCTGGCCTCGGGGCGGACCGCAACCGTTGACCTGACCCAAGGTGCTACTGGAGGCCCCTTTACCCAGGCGACGCTGGGCACTGTGACCCCCGCCTCCGCCGGCAGGGCGATGATGATGGGCCCGTTCTCGATGCGCTTTGTGCCGTCAGCGGCCTTTGTCGGCACCGCGATCGTCACTTTCAGCCTGCAGAACGGCAGCGGTTCCAGTGCCGCCAGTTCCGTGAGCTTTATCATCGAGGCGCGCCCGGACCCAAGCAGGGATACCGAGGTGATCGGCCTGCTCAACGCCCAGACCCGCGTCGCAGAACGCTTTGCCAGCACCCAGATGGATAACTTCAACCGCCGCCTGGAGCAGTTGCATCAAGTGTCCTGCAACCGCAACTCGTTCAATGCCAACGTCAGGAAAGACGGGCATGAGGTGCCCATACAGGAAATATCCAGCGCCGTGCAGAAGCAACTGAGCGGTTCGGCCAACACCACCGACGAAGAGAAGAGAAAGACCGCAGCCGAAGTCGAACACGGCTGCAAGCAGGACGCCGTCGCCTACTGGAGCGACGGTTTCATCAACAACGGTTCGACCCACACTCGCGGGGCGCGGGACAACAGCTTCACCACTCTGGGCCTGAGTGCCGGCGTAGACTATCGCCTGTCGCCAACCGCGATTGCCGGTGTCGGTATCGGCTACGGTAACGACCGCAGTGACATCGGGGACAACAAGACCCGCAGTGACGCCGACGCCATCGGTATCGCCACTTACCTGAGCCTGAACGTGGCTCCCCAGGTGTTCGTCGATGGCCTGGTGGGCTACAACCGCATCAGCTTCGATTCGCGGCGCTACATCACCGGCAGCAACGATGACTACGCCAAGGGTTCCCGTGATGCGGACCAGTTGTTCGCCTCGCTGACCACCAGCTACGAGTACCGCCAGGGCCAGCTGTTGCTCACCCCTTACGGGCGCTTGAACGCCAGTACTACGCGCATGGATGCCTTCCGTGAAAGCGGCGGCGGCATCTATGGACTGTCCTATGACGAGCAGCGGCAACAGAACTTCACCTCGTTTATCGGCCTGCGCACGGGATATGACGTGCCGACCCGAATCGGGGTGATGACGCCCAAGGTCGGGCTGGCCTGGGGTCACAACTTCAGCGGCAGCAGCGATTACAAGATGCGCTACACCGACCAGGGCGACGACGGCATTCTCTACCGTATCAAGCCCGATCCGCTGGACAGCGATTTTGCCAACCTCGACCTAGGCCTGGACTTCAACCTGGGTCGGGCCTGGCAGATGGGCTTATTCTACAAGACCGCCCTGGGCAGCGACGAGCGTAGCGACACGTTCCGCATCGGTGTCAACGGCAAGTTCTAGCTCGTATCACCGGATGACGCAGGCCCCGGCGCCATCCGCTCTTTCTGTACCCTGAGATCATCCCGACGCAGGGCCTTCATCCTCCTGCCTTCACTTACCGGAGTGCAACCCCTCAAAACTAACGCCTTCTACGAGACTGGGTTGAAAACAAGCTTTGCGGTTGCCTATTTCACCTGTGCGCGGGCCTGACGAAGCGGTCGAATATCCTTTACGCGTTTTTTTTCGCGCTGCAAAACTGGCGCGCCCATCCTCCGGATTTCCCCAAGAGCTCTGTTAGAGCGCGCGGTTGCAGGCGTAGGCACGAACAACTCGATACCCATTGATCTGGTGGATCTGTTCTCAGACGATGTGCTCGAGGAATGAAACATCGAAAAGCCGAAATGAAGCCGCAATGGCTATATCAATTGAAAGTGACCTCCCATTTCCATTGGGCCAAATTCCCACCACCAAATTAGAAGCGCAACACATTCCTGCATGGCACGAGGTTCATGGGACAGACTGGCTTACCTTGTACATGGTAATTACCCTGTCGCAGCTTATCGAACTGATGCGGTAAATGAACCGTTGGTGCGGGTGCATTTGCATGGGCCGGCGATTAAGCCGGCTGGCTCACGTTCAACTCCAAACGAGGGTAAGCGATCGAGAAAGCGAGGCGAGGCGTGCACCTCGTTTTTCCAGAATGCACCTAGCTTCGACTTCGAGTGATTCCTTCATCTGCCATCTCGCTGTTTTGGCTTTACGTCTGCCTTTCATAGACAACCCCGCAATCTGAATCGCTCGAAGAGATGGGCCCCAACGATGCGATAGCCTTAGGCCAGGAGGCCAGACCAATATGTTCTTTGTGGTGCGGTTCGACAAGGTGAGGGCCGCTGACATCTCTATGGAGCGATTGTGCTCCGCCGATACAGACGTAGTCTTGAAGCCGCTTCTATGTCGGTAAACGGATAGAAATTCATTTGTTTGACTTCAGCAGTGATCGGGCGATTAGTAGTCAGGTACGTTCGTAGTACCTGAGAAGCCATCGAACAAGGGGCCTAGCCCTGCGGAGATAGTGGAGGAAAGGGACGTAGACAAGGGAAACACCGACAGGCCTCCCGCGTCCCAGACACAGAACCGGATCAGTTGCGCGGCGGTGGGACTTGAGATGTACGTGAAGCAGCTCGAAAGAACAGGGGCATGTAGTTCACGGCACTGCTGCACCACATCACACCGCAATTACTGGCGCAGAGACTCTATGCGCTGCGTCGCGATACTGCAGTGAGTGTCGACGGTACGCCCCAAGGCACAGTGATATCGCCGATGCTGGCGAATGTCTATCTTCACTACGTACTGGATTTATGGTAAGCGGCTGCCGAACACGCCTTGCCCGGATCAGCCCGGCACCGACTGATTCGGCAGCAGTTGGTCAATCTCATTGGCCTTGTGCGTAGGTAGGTATCAGTTCTACTGTATGCGTCCGCGCATCACGTCTTACGTGATTAGGTCGGTTGCCACCTATGCGGCAGCAAGTGATCGATTTCACCGGCCCGCTGCGTCGGCAGGCGCGTGAGAACGTCCTTTAGATACGCATATGGATCATGCCCGTTGAGCCGTGCAGATTGGATCAAACTCATGATCGCCGCAGCCCTTTTTCCGCTGCGTAGCGACCCTGCGAGTCGAGTCAGCCGAAGGGAATTTCACCCCTCGGCTGCTCACAGAACCATACGTGACAGTCTCCCGTCATACGGCTCTTGATCACACATTCGATGCACGTAGTAGATACCAATGCGCGAACAACTGCGGATTCTCTTTTCGGATAAGGCGCAGCCGATGCTCCGCCTGACGTATTGAGATCCGGTACTTGCTCTTCATCCACTTGAGCAGGCGAGATTGCAACGCGCTCCACAATCGATAGCTGAAGTTCCGGTACCAGAATTTACCGTAGTATTCGATCCACCCTCGAATCACGGCGTTGTACCTGCGGGAAAAATCTCTCAGGTCATTCGTCGTGGATCGATGGATGCGCCAGTGTTTGATCGTGTCTACCATCCTGCGCATTGCCTTCATCGACGCTCCCGGCATGCACTTGCGAAAGAGTTCACCCTTGAAATTTCTGAGGGTTCGCACCTTGAAGTCATAACCGAGAAAAGTGAAGCTCGTGGCGACATTGTGCCGCTCGAATATGTCGATGTAGACAATCTTTGACTTTTCTTCGTTGATGGTTAGGCCCACTTCACCCATCCGTTGCGTCAGGCTTTCCCTGATACGAACAGCGTCGCTCATCCTTGTGCAGTGAATAACAATATCGTCAGCATACCGTTCGAACGGTACACCGCGATGCGTCCTATCCATCCAACGATCAAAGGCATAGTGTAGGAATAAATTGGCTAACAAGGGCGAAATAACACCTCCCTGAGGTGTTCCCCGTCCCCGTTCCTGAAGCAACCCCGCCTCACTCTGCATCGGCGCTTGTAGCCAGCGTCGACACTACAAGATCACCCATTTCGGCATCTGATGATGCTCCAGAGCCTTGATGATCAGGTCATGCCCAACGTGGTCAAAGAACGCACTGATGTCCACTTCCAGTACCTAGTTCTTGCGTTGGCACCGAATAGAACATTGACGCAGGGCGTCGTGGGCCGATCTTCCTGGCCTATACCCATACGAGTCAGCATGGAAAATCGGATCGATCAAAGCCTCCACATAACGCTTCACCGCCCCTTGTGCTACCCGATCGGAGACCGTCGGGATGCCAAGGATGCGTTCTTTGCCGTTGTCCTTTGGAATACGTTTTTCCCGCACAGGTGGCGGGGAATACGATCCTGAGCACAGCCGGTTCCAGATGCGGTAGAGGTTATGATCTCGTTGCCGATCAAAGTCCGTGAGCGTCTGACCATCACAGCCCGGCGCGCCACGGTTGCGACGTACATCCTGATACGCCAGCCACACCAACGATTTCGGTATTTCGAATGCTTTTCGCTGCACTAAAACGTCATCCTCGTTCGAGTTGTGTTCCCGCACAACGAAAGTGATCCCCCCCCTTCGCTCCAGCCCCATTACAGGTCTTTCATCACTACTACGGGTGAGTCCGTCCCTATCCCTGCGATACGTGCCAAGGATAGGTTCTCACGTTCCCCAAAATGGCCTGACTCAGGTTCTTGCTGCCTTAACAACGGGTGTCGTGCAGTCGGTAGACAGGTGTCCTCTGCACTTCTCGGGGCCCGGCTTTACAAGCCCGTTTTGACACCAGTGGAGATTTCGTCGCTTCATCAGTCAGTTCACTTGCGTTCAACTACCTGAGCCTTACGTGACAGTAGTTTCTCTGCCTTTTCCCGAATCGCTCACCACCAGCATGCTGAACATGCTCGCAGCATCGGGTCGTTTGATCAGTGCGCCTGTACACCCTGACCGGAGGGCCGACCTCCATCCACTTTGGAGCATGGATTGTCATGCCGCCGTTTTCATGTCGTCGTCATGACGTCTCCTTCGTGACACACAAAGCCAGTTCTTGCTTGTCACGCCTGCACCATCGTAAGCCACGACAACCTTGTCCGTCCTGAGACCATGAGCATAGCGTTTTAGCAAATCACCGCTGCTGCTGTACTCACCAATCAATCAATCGCCATCGTAAAGCAGATCCGTTTGCACTCCGGCAAGTACGGTGCGCCGCAAGCGACGTTCGGTATCGTAACTCAGTATGTTTGCCACAATTCCCTGGGTAACGGTTCTGAGGCGATTGTCGGAGTCATAACTGCAGGTGGCAGCGCCACTCCCAGCCAAGTTTGCATTACCGTCATAGGTCAAAGCGACACCTGTGGCGCTGGTATATTGGTTTAAGCCATTGGTACCGTAATTCAATATGCTAGGGGTGGCGCTGTTCCATTGGTATAGGTTGTTGGATGCGAGTACCTGGGTCAGATCACCGACCCGATTACGGGTGTAGACGTATTTGACGTCCTGTGCTGTCCCTGCCAGAAAATGTTCCAAACTGGCAACTTTTCCTTGATTATCGTAAGAGTAGCCGGTGCTGGTGCCATTACCTTGAGTGACGGTAGTGCGCCGTCCAAGATCGTCGTAGGCATAGCTGATCAGTGTGGCACTGTTGTTTTCCTTGATTAGAGTTGGTCGATTGAGGCTATCGTAATCGGTCTAGGTGTAAACGTTGTCGGGCCAGATGACGGCGGTGCGATGACCCGCGGCGTCGTATCGGGCGAAATTACTTTGGGTTTTTAGCCCACGCAACTCGTAGCTAAACGTGACATTGTCGGCGCTGTTAGCATAGGTTCTACTTATCAGCCGATTGAGATTGTCCCACGACTGATTGACCACCTGAGCATTGCGCAGGCGATAGCTAGTTACGCATTTGTCGTATGCCCCAAAGGCAGCAGTAACCCTGGCACCGAGAGCTCGGGTGCGCAACGCAATAGGAAATAGCCTGTACCGGCCAGCCCTAGCATCAGCCCCAGGGAATGACTGTGGGCAGCACCTAACCCACTGCGCCATTGGCCACCCTCTTCTTTCAGGCCCCGGTTGGCTACTTGTCGGGCGCAATCGATCCAGGTCGGCTCTCCCAGTATGGCGGCACCACTCAACAGGATGTCGGCATTGCCCGCAGGGCCATGGCACAAGGTGTAGCTGCTGCCGGCCTGGGGAGTAGCGCTGCGCAAATCCAATTCGACCCTTTGCAAAGCCCGCTGGGCGACGTCCTTGTGCACCTCCTGCCCGGTCAACTGCCACAGCGCTAAACGTGAAAGAGCAATTCCCGGTGCGCCGTGACACCAGGCCATGCCACAATGGGTCGGCCGGTCATCCAGGCACTGGGCATCTTCGGCAAACAGGTATGGCCAGTTTCCATGCTCGGGCAGGAACCAGTGGGCTTCATAGGCAAGTGTTTGTTGCAGGGCCTGGGACCAGCGGCTGTCAGGGCATTGTCGGGCCAGTTGGGCAAACGCCAGGGCAATCCCTGCATTGCCATGAGACAAACCGCACAGCCCCAGATGACCACCATGGTCTGGCCAATGCCAACCGCACTCCGTTCGCTTGGCTTGACGCAGCAGGCGTCGACCCAGGGCCTGGGCTATTTTCAGACTCGGGTTTGCCAGGGACGGTGCCTGCCTTGCCAGACCAAGTAAACCAATGATCGCGCCAGCCAGGCCGTGCATCAGGTCTACGGGTTGATCGTCCTGGGGCAGGTCAGTCAGCTGTTGCAACAGGTCTTCGGCGGCGTTCAGATAATCATCCGCCAACGGGCTATTACCCAGGCGTTGTGCTAGCCATAACCCCTGAGTCACATTACCTAGGCGGCCCTCGTAGAGGCTCAGCAGGTTCGGCGTAGGGTAGAGCAAGGCGTGACGCAAGGCGCCGCAGGCCGTTTCAACGAAGACCGCTGCGTTCTCCTGCTCCGCCAATAACGTCAGGAAAGCAGCGACCCCCAGGGTCCCGTCATACAAACTGGCGTTCATGCTGCGGGCGAAAGCCATCAATGAGTCATTGAGGTCATCGGCATCGTCGGTGATCCAGGTGCACCGATCTTCCAGCCACAAGGCCTCAGCACATAGCTGATAACCAATACGGCTCGCTTCCTTTAGGTACTTGGAGGTTGGTTCAGGTGCTGCCCTTGGCGTTTCGTCAGCCTCAAAAAAACGCATCTGGCGTAAGCCGAAGCGGTCCTCAGCGTCAGACTCCAGGTGCGGCTGCTGCCAATCAATACCCTGCGCCTCGAACTGCTGGCGGATTGCCCCCAGGGCCTCGGTGGCGGAGGCTGCATCCAGCAGACCGAGGGCTAACGCACGGCAGCGGCTTTCACCGAAGCTGCGCCCATCGATGGGGTCCTGGGCAAAACCCAGTCCGGGCAGCAGTGGTTGCGCCCATAGTGGTACTTGGCAATGTAAACGCGGGCGTAGCCACTGGCTGTAACATCCTAAAAGGCTGTGTACCTGGTGGGCCTGGCGCGCGGCGATGTACAGCACCACAGCGTCATGACGTAGCCACTCGGTACTATCGTTCGGGTACTTGAGCATGTATGGCAGGCAGGCTTGATTCAATGCGCGGCTGAGGGTCTGAACCACCTCCGCCAATTGCGCAGGTTTGGGTGCCAGGTAGTAACGCACCAAGCAATCGTCATTGTGGGCATCGGCCAGTGCCTGACCGAACAGGTAGACAAATGCCGGGTCCAGTTGAGTGGTCCAGGCCGCTCGGTGGAGATTTACCCGATGCCCGCGACTGGCCCGAGTCGGTACGCCCTCAAACAGGTATTCCCCCGGTTCTACCCGGCGGGTCACCGTACCCCGCTGCACCGCCAGCGCTCCGCCGCCCAGTTGCTCAAGCACGCGCCAGGGCCCGGAGTGCAGCGGTGCTGTCGGTGGCGGGTACCAGGCAGGCTGTGGGCAATCGTCCCGGACCAACCCCGCGTAGTAGTGGCGATACAGATACTGTTGCAGACGGACGATGCGTGGATCGTCGTGATAACCGCCGTCATCTGCGCTCAGGGCTAGGGTATCGCGGTGAAAGTGTTGACCATCAATGTATAGCGTGCCTGCTGCATCGCAATGCAATGTTTCCAGCGCTCCGCGCAAGCATAGCCACCAGGGTTGGGAGGCATCATTCAAGGCGCTCATGCGACCTCCAGCCATTGTTGTGCCGCTTGTTGCGGAGCCACCAACAGGTTACGCGCCAGTTGCAACAACAAGATGTGGGTAGTGCTCAGGTTGGTTTCATCCGCCAGGTCTTCGTACAGCGTTTGTAGCAAGCGGGCGCCACACAGGGCCATTAGGCGTTCGGAACTTGGCTCCTGCGCAAATCGGTAGCTGCGCCAAAGCTGAGCGAGGGCCTGCTGGTAGGGGATGAAGTCTTGGGCTGCTTGTGCGACAGCATCGCTGCCGCTGGCCATCCGGGGTTGGCGGTCCATCCAATGCTTAAGCCAGGATTGGCACAGCCCGGCCACGTCCCACATTGGGTCACCTCGATCAGCCATTTCCCAGTCGATAAACACGCAGTGCTCGCCCTGCAACAGGCAGTTCTGCCATTTCATGTCGCCGTGGATCAGTTGCATTCGAGGCCAGGTGTCGGCCAATACGCCCAACGCTGCCATGCACTCTTTTTGGGACTGAACCAGCGCCACCAGGCGCGCCTGGCCCCAGCTCTGATCCTCGCCTGCTAAGGGATATAGCCGATCCAGGCGAATGACCCAGGGCACCTGTCCTGGCAGGTCACCACAGTCGACATTGCTCAAGCCCCGGTGCAGTTGGGCGAGGGTTTGACCCAGATGGTTGGCCACCTGCAAGTCGGGACCGAGGGCACCGATTGCCACTTTATAAACATCGCGGACGGCGATAAGCCAGTCCACCACCAAGGCCTGGCGATGGGCATCGTAATACCGCAGGGTGGGCACGCAGTCCTGCAACCCGGGGTTTTCGTTGAGGCGCTGCAACACCTCAGCTTCGTGGGCGACGCTGGAGCGTTTTTCCCAAGGTCCGGCATCAGGTCGATGTTGTTTGACGTAATAGCCCTGGCCGTTTGCCCAGGTGACGCTAAAGCCGCGATTGCGTTGGCTATGGCTGCGAATGGCAATGGGCCCTTCTATTAGGCTGCGGATATTAAGTAGCCCGTTATTAATCAGAAAAATAGCCGTGTTGTGTCGGGTCAGAATCATTGCTCGCCCTCGAACAGAAAAACCACGGTGCAGCGTTGTGCTGCCCCGTGGTCAGTGGTGTCAGCCAGGCTCAGGCCTCTTTGCAGCAAGGGTTGCGGGTAGGCTTGCAGGTTTTGGTTTGGGTACCCTGGACGCCGTCATCGCTGCCCTCTTCGGCGCCTTTGCAGCAAGGGTTGCGAGTAGGCTTACAGGTTTTGGTTTGGGTGCCCTGAACGCCGTCATCGCCACCCTCTTCGGCACTTTTGCAGCAGGGGTTGCGGGTTGGCTTGCAAGTTTTGGCCGTGGTGCCCTGAACCGCGGCGGTATCGTCCACCAGCTCCTCGCTGGCTCTGCAGCAAGGATTGCGGGTCGGTTTGCAGGTTTTGGTCTGAGTACCGCCGGGCGCATCCGCGTCCTTGGTGCCCTGAGCTGCGGTTTCTCCCGGTGGTTTGCAGCAAGGGTTGCGGGTTGGTTTGCAAGTCTTGGCCTGGGTGTTGGCCTCGCCGCCGCCCGATCCGCCGCCCGACCCTGCACCCCCGCCCGCCCCACCGGAACTTTGACCGCTTGCTGCGGCTTGCAGGCTATCCGGGTAGTACTGGTTGAGAATATCGCCGCTCAACAGACCGGCAATGTCGCCCGTAACGGGCGATCCTGATTGTGGCTGTGATGTAGTCATGACAACTCCTTTTCTCTTGTTTAGTACAGCAGTTCACTCAGGGTAATGGCCTGTCCCCAGCGGTTGATGCCTGGGGTTTCCGGTGACTCGCCCGGACAGCTTTCAGAAAGCATCGAGACTTTGCGCGATAGTAGGAATGGTTGCAGTATTGACCTTGCTAACGTAGACATCGGTGATGCGCATGATGTCGACGTAATAGGCGCGGGACCAAAGATCGACTTGCAGTCTTCGCAGGTGCAGAAATTCTGGTTGCCGAACAGGTAAGCGTAGCTGGGTAAGGCCTGCAGTTCCGCGAGGGTGTCTTCGGTCACCGTACTGGCGCGAGGGCGTGTAGCGGCCGACTCTGGCCGGGACGCTAGCAGGTTGGCCCATATGTGGGTGACTTGGTGTTTGACGTGGGTGGCTCGGTCGTGAAGCAGCTCGGCGAAATCACCCTCCAGATGAGGAGCGACTTGAGTAACGAACAATGACTTGGGTACTGCAGCGATATGATGGCCGCTGGAAAAGCCCTGCTCTGTAAGCCACTGTGCGGCGCTTTGGCTACCACTTAAACGCAGCGGTCTCTGATAGGCGCGCAAGGCCTTATTCAGCGTGGGCGGAAGTGTCTTGCTAGTACGATTTTTCTTGCGGGTCTGGGCGCTGTCCTGGGCAATAAAATCAAACTTGCTCAGGTCGAAATCCTGGTTGTTGGCATAGAAATCATTCAATTCGGCATCAGTGATTTTCATGATCGTCCCTGTCATTTCTCGCGGCATCAATGCCAATCCAAACTATTGTTTTCAATCGGCTTTATAGCTATCTCTAAAAGGCGAAAGAAATCCTAGCGACATATAACGACGAAAGTAAGAATTAAAATTCTTATAGAGCTGGGAGTTGAATGACAATAAAATGTTTTTCTTATAAAAACTTTATTATTCAACGAAACCTTTAAGCGCAGGTACGAGACTAGTCGAATTTTTATAAATAGGGCGAACTTTTTAGCTCAAATTGCGATAAGAAATGAGCCTTATATTTCGGGCTAACCTGCTCGCACGCCGATAACTCAAAATGGCCGCGCGAACAAAACCTACGCAAACCAGAAGCTTTCCGAGGTTATTGGTCACAACAAGCGGCCGATGGCGGCCAGTACCCATATCACAGGCGCACCTATTGCAAAGCGCAGACACGGGCCAAGGTCGAACATCCTTTCTGGGTGATCAAGCATCAGTTTATCCATGTGAAAGTTCGGTTTCGTGGACTGATGAAAAACACTGCTGAGATGACCACGCTGTTTGCCCTGTTAAACCTTTGGATGGCCGGAAAGCGGCTGATGGGCATGGGTGTTCGCGCTGATGCCGAATTGCCCCTATGGCCGATGCCACACTGACCCAACACCAATCGGCAAAAATCCATTCCTACTGACGGTTCTCAAGGTAGGAGCTTGGGTCAGTGAAATTTCGGTAACTGGGTCAATCCTGCGTTGGCGATAACACTTTCGCGCATCCGCCAACGAAAACGTGCTGTCGATGGCGATGCGAACCGTTCCTGCGTCAAGCAATTCCGCAAATTTTGCGAGCTAAGCACCACTTGATCGGACCTGCGTTGTCGAGACCGTCACACCCAACTTCGGTAACTGTCCGGGCAATGCACCTTGTTTCGTGATGCGGCCAAATCAACCAATCGCATAAATAAGATCGCAAACCCGGTCAGTCAACACGGCTTAAGTTATCGAAAAAGAACCTATCAAGAGCCGGCCATGGTATTGGATGCCTAGAGTACGTTTACGGACGGCACTATCTAAGGTAAGAGTTGCCGCGAGCTGACCACTCATCAATCGATAAATGCTGAGCAAAAAATAAAAATGCAGGTTCCGTTGCAGCGACTAACCTCTCCAGTGCTGACATTTCTAATCATGGAGGAACGTGCCAGATGACAACTAAACACACCCTATCGAAACTGAGTTTGGTAGCGTCGGCTTCGGCCGGGACCACGGTCACCGCGCCCTCGGTCACCGGAACCAGCATCCTGCTCGCCTACAACACCCTGCCCGGCAATCAACCGAGCATCTACTCCAACACGGTTTTCATCTGGCAGAACCCGGACGGCATCCCATACAATCAAACGCCCCTGTCCTCCCAAGCCGTACCGGGCAACTCACAAAGCGGCAGCATGAACTTTAGTGACCTGCAAGTTCAGGCCAAAGCCTACACCATCGGCTATGCGACCGGCCCCACTGTGTCGAGCATCTGCTCCTGGGTATCGGTCCCGGCGGGCATGGGGCCAAATACCACGTTTCAGACCTCGATAACGGTACGGCCGGAATCGATCCAGCCCGATGTCGTGTTGGTAAACTACGACACCCCGGTCGGGAACCAGCCGCAAACCGCAGGCCAGTGGATCGCCATCTGGCAGGGCTCGGCACCGTCATACACGGTTGCCCCGCTCGCTAAGGTCCTCATCAACAACAACAACGCCACCTCGCAAATCGGGCTTCCGGTGACGCTGCTGCGCGGCACAGCTTATTGTATCGGCTATTTCATGGGCGCCAAGCAGACCACGTTGGCTGCCTCGTTTAACTTTTCGACCTGATCTCAAGCGCCAAGATGGGCCGGTATGGCTTCGGCCCGTCTGAAATGTAGCGGTACCACGTTTCGCACAAGGAATGAGCGATGCTTGAGTTTAATCCTACGTCGTCACCGCATCTTTTTGCTGCTCCAGTCGATCACGTCTGGGTAGCGTATTGCTGGCCGCCAACCGGCCAGCCCCCCCCAACGCAGCCGATACCTCTGGACCAGGCAATGACCGGTCCCGGGGCCTTCCTGTTCGCCACGGCACCGGGTCTCGATATCAACACGGCCGCAGCCGATCTCGTTGTCGCCGTCACCGGCGCCCTGGCCAACTATTCCGGCGGCCCGATGGCGATCGGCTGGCTGCTTGATCCCACCCAGATCAACGCAGCCAATGTGAACCTGCTCGGGATCAACAACACCGCCAACCTGTACGTCAACGCTCAATTGTCAGCGCAACTCGTCAACAACCGACTGTATTTGTATATCACCAGCGGCTGCAGCGTATCGCTGGACGCAGCCAGCGGCGTTATGACGTTCACACCTACGTCGAATAATCTTCGTTTCTACGGTGATGGTGCTCCACAAAGCGCAATCATTACGTCGGCTACGCTGGCATTTACCGGCCCTTCGGCGGGTACTCTCCAATTCACCACCTCGATCAAGCGCGACGAACTCTACACCAACCTGCGCTGGGGATTTCAACTGCTCTATGACACCGGGTCTTCAGCAAACCCAGTGCACTCGCAGTGGTATCCGCTTGCCGACGGCGCCGTCCCCGATGGCGCCGACATGCTCGGCTTTGCGGTCTCGATTGATACCTGTGACCCCACGAATGCGCGCGTCGATGCGAAGACCGGCGCCAGGATTGCAGATCGGACCTACTTCGCTTTTACCGATCCTGCGGCCGTGCTGGTCTCCGGATTTCGCACCAGCTTCAATGACGTCATCAACCTGCAGCCCATTACCCAACCGCAGGGCGGTGAGCAGGCCGCCAAGCTGGTTCTCGCCACCGGCAACCCCAATACACCGAACCCGCCGGACTACAGTTTCGGTCCCCAAGGCGACTTCATCATGATGCTCGCGGCGCCAAAAGACGGCGCGTCGTCTCACATGCTGTGCGGGCTGACACCCACCGAGACGCTGAGTTTTACCGCCAGCACCGCGGCGAACCCGTCAGCGGGAAATCGGCTGCGCTTCACGGCATATTGCAAGGCATTCGCGACCTCGTATCCGCCGCCAACATCGTCGTCGCTTGGGATTCCGATCGACCCCAACGCACCCAAGATAAACGACAGCTATCGCACTCCGTGGGTGACCGTGATCCCAGGACCGCAGGGCGATGCAAGCCAATACAGTGCCCAGCCCAAGGGCTCGCCGCTGTTCGGCTTCGACAAGGTAGTGGCACCGTCGAGCGAAGCGCTGCTCGGTTTTGTCGACCCCGGCTACGCGCTGGCCCGGCCCGATCCTTTTCCGATGATGCCGTACGGGCTGGTGCCGCTTGAAAGCGGCGGCGTAAGCTTTAGCGAGCATGAAATCGGCGGGATCGAGCAATTCGCGGCGGCGACGACACGTCGTACCTTGATCGGCGCGCCCGGAGCCTCGCAGCCGCGGCGCGCGCTGCGCATGCTGGATGCTGTAGCGGCAGACAGCAATGCCGACTGGGTCACCACGCCTTCGGGTCTGCTTGCCGAACTCGACCAGAGCGCCGGCCATTGGAATTCGGTGCTACTGGGGGTCAACAACGACGCCGGACCGATGTGGATGCTGTTCAACAATCCGCCGCCCAAACTGCAGCAGGCGTTGCAAACCGCAGACCTGTTCCTGGTTGCAGCCAATGCGACTCACCTTGGCGCACTCGCTCCGATGCCCGCCGGGGCCAAGCCCCCTGCTCCGGACGGCACGCCGACTTTCTACAACACAATGTCGATCCAGGATTGGCAAATCAGCGCCAATGTCGGGCAGTCGAACGTCTACAACGACTACAACAACATCCTGATCATCAAGGGTTGCAAGGGCAAGCTGGTTGATCTGGTCGCCAAGCCCGATGTCTGGACCCAGCGCGAGGACTTCTCGGTGCCGGGCATCGACCCGACCGAGACCGTCATCCTGGCGCAGTGGATCGCGACCTACATCCAGGAGGCACTGGACCAGACCAGCCCGTATTTCGATCACTTCAAATCGATCGTCAACGACGATAACTGGACCGGCATCCTGGTTCTCAAGGCATCGCTGACGGACCTGCCACGCAATCTTTCCGGCCTGTTGTCAGTGATCGACAAATCGCAGTGCTTCGCCCATCACTTCGGTATCACCATCACGCCGGTAGGCATTGACCGAACCCAGGCCAATCCGAAGGTTGCGATCACTAATTCCAGCTCGATCTTCCAGTTGGTTTACTACGTGGATCCGGAATTCGACCAGACCAACCCGCAGCCTCTGCCGCCGTCCAACTCGCCATACGATTTCAAGCTGCTGACGCTGGCGGCGCTGTTCAAGAATACGGCTGTCAAGTCGTTCGACAGCTACGCGCAGCTCACACTCGGCGCCTTCTTTGGCGACAGCGTCAGCCATATGGGCGACGACACCAACATCTACAACACCATCATGCTCAAGGGCGCCTACCAGCAAAATGGCGGGGTCGGTACCTTCATGCTCGACAGCATCGATGACAATCTGTTTTTCCTCGACAGCGCCACCTTCAACAAGGTCGAAATCACCAAGGCGCAATTCAATACCGTTGGCCCCACCAGCCTGAGCTTCGACCTCTGGGGGTTTTTCGATTATGCACTGCTGCCAGCGGTCGACTCCAAGACGCTTGTGCCGTTTACCTTCGACCTGTTCAGCTTCGGCTCGACGGCTGACAATCTAAATGTGGCTCGTCAAGGCCTGAGCTTCAGCGGGTTATCGATCGACCTCGATAGCAGCACGATACCTTGGGTGTTCAACTTCGATGTTTCGGCGGTCACCTTCGACCCCTCGCGCTCTACCCCGCGCAAAGGTAGCCTCTACACCGATTTCGCGCTTTCGCTCAAAGGACTGCTGAGCGGAGACGACTCCAGCGATGCGAGTTCGCAGACTGATCCCGGATCACTGAACTATCTCAATATGCCAACCAACGCTCCGCTCTCCGGCGTTGCCGGCGGTCTCTGGTACGCACTGCAGTTCGGCGTCGATCTGGGCAGCGTCGGCGCACTGGCAAGCAATGCCGGGCTTAATGCAAGCATGCTTGCGGCGTGGGCACCGGGTGGCGCGCCCCCCCCCGGCGAGTTGGCCGCACTCAATGTCATGGCCGGGTTGCGGCTGCCGGGCGTCTCCGCCAAGAACAAGCTCCTCAGCCTCGAAGGCGTGCTGCAACTGTCGATCGGCGACATCCGGCTCACTTACGCGCCGCCCGACGATAGCAGCACGACGCGCTACTGGGTGTTATGGCTGAGCGACATCGCGCTGAAATTTTTGGGCCTGCTGAAAATCCCGCCGAACGGCGCCATCAGCTTCGCCTGTTTCGGCAATCCCGACGCCAACGGCCAGCCCGGGGCGCTGGGCTGGTACGCGGTGTACAACCAGGACAAGGACAAGGAGAAACAGAACGACGCGCAAAGGCAATCACTGCTGCCGACAGGGAGAACGTCATGAGCTTTCCGGGCTTTTTACTTTCAGCTTGGTACGATGTACTGTCCGGCGCGCGGATGACGCGTGGCAAGGCCGGCATCAATGCGTTTCGAACCTATCTCAACGGGGGCAGCAACGAAACCATTCGCTTCTACATTGCTGGCACCACCGGCATGGGGCATCAGGCCTCCAGCGCGAACCTCATTCGCCGGCTGTGCCAGCCCGTCGCCGACGACCCTGCCGGCTACAACTACGCCGGAACGATCCAGATCTATATCGATGACAGTGCGGGTTTCGCGCCGTATGACGTTACGCTCCAAAAGATGCTGCTGCTGTTGCCTGAAAAGGTGGTGAAAAGCGCCAGCCAATACACCTTTTATCAAGCGACGATCGAGTTTTTCAAGAAGGCAAAACCGCCGGCAACACAGGTCAATCTCGGATTTACCGGCGGGGCCGACCCGGACGATCACTACGCCGCAGCACTCAATGTCGCCTATTTCCTCAGGCTTCAGCCGTACCGTTGGGCGGCCGACAATCAACTGCAGTTCATCGATAACAAGTATCCCTACGTCATTCTTGATAACCAGTATGTGCTCGGTTATCACATGTTCGTCGAGCGCGCCTATGTTCAGCCGATCACGGTACCGGACTGGGACAAGTATGCGGACAACCAGCAGGCCCTGATCATTCAGTGGCTGACCGATGCGCCACAGTTGGCGCGGTTCGACTTCCAACCGATCTACAGTATCCGCTATCCCGCCAAATGCGAGCTCAATAGCGCCGACCAGCGCCTGACCTTCGTACTGGCGGCAACGTTGGCGGCGCAACAGCAATCGGGCAAGCCCGCCATTGTGGTCAACCTCGATGTCTACGATACACCGCTCGACAACTCGCAATTCGGACTGACGCAAATCGCGGGGATGCTTGCTAACACATCCGAATTGTCGTCCGATGAGTTCTACGCCACGGCGACTGCGGCACGCAAACAGGCCTTCAAGCCGCTGAACGCGAGCAAGCGTTTTGACTTCCTGATTTACGATCCCCTTGCTAACAATAACCTAGCTACCTTGCAGACCATGGTTGCCAACTGGCTGCTGACGCATAACAGCGACAAGGTTTTATTCGTCCAGCTGGCGCGAAAGGATAAGACGATATCGCCGGATGTTTTCAGCCATGCGTTCTCCGTAGCGACGCTGCCGACGGTCTTCGAGGGGCAGAACAGTGCCAACCTCAGTCTCAATATCGGCAGTCCGTATTTCCACGTCAATCGCCCGTCCAGCCGAGGGACCGAGCAATATCCCGGGGACATATTGTCGGTGCACGGCGGCTCCGCGATAGGGGCCGAACTGCAAAAAATCGCCGATCAGATTGCGACCGGATTTAATGAATGGCCGCTTACGCAACCCGGTCCGATCACGATCGTGCGTGACTTCATTGCCAACCGCCACACGCCCAAATACACCGACTACTTCACGGGCATGCGCACGTTCTATCGTGATCCGATCGAAGACAAGTTCAACCTTAGCCTGTGCTTTACGAACTACATCATCAACGGCAAGCAGGCGGCTCGATTGCGCGGCGACATGGCCGAAGCCGATGACGGCGATACCCTGGACTCGATCTACACGGCATTTTCGACCGCGATTCAGGGCGGCAAGCCCGTCGTGTTTCTCGACCAGCTCGATGCGTCGAGCCAGATTGCGACGTTCATCGCGTCGGTGGAGGAGAAATTCGGAGCTTTTGTCACCGATAACACGGCCGTCACCAGGGACCCGATCAGCGGCGACATCACCCAGGTAACAGTGACCGGCACCACCGCGATGTTCGGCTCCGGCGTGGTCGCTGCGCTCCAGGCCGACTTCACCGCGCCCGACGGCGTCGTCAGCCTGACATGCCGCTACACCGGCGATGTCGCCTGGCGGCCGGAGGGCGTGCCGTGGATCGGCTTCGGCGGCCCCTTCATCGAGTTCACCGTGGTCGATGCCGACCTTGTGGTGGCCGGTAAGGTCGGAGGCCGGCTGCTCGGCGCTGATATCGATTTCTACGCGGTGCTGCCGCCGAACGATGGCGCGTTGCTGTTCGCCGGGGATTTCGTCTCACCGCCGAGTCTCACAAAACTGTTCCAGGTGGCCGGTGGCGTAAACCTGGTCGCTTCGCTACCGCCGCCGCTGAGCATTATTACCCAGCTGGAACTGACGCATGTCGAGTTCGCAACCCAGACCAGCGGCAGCCCACTGTCTTTCAGTATCGAGTATTTCTTCTTCGAGCTCGCCTGGAAGCCAGCTGACCCGAACGCCGGCTGGCAACTCCTGCCCAACTTGACGCTGGAAGATATCCTTATCGGAATTTCGCTGCCGGTACCCGGCAGCGAAAACGCCCTCAAGGCCAACATCGGCGGCAACTTCCGGATCGGTAATAAGACCGACCCCGACGCAGCGCAAGTCTCGGTCAGCGTTACTGCCCCCGAGCTGACCTACGAGGCACAGCTCACAACGGGCGAAATCAAGCTCACCGACCTGATCGGGATGTTTGTTCCTGGAGTCGCGATCGATCCGCCGTCGCAACCGGCGATCACTCAATTCTCGTTGAGCGGCGTACAGAAGACTGGCGACTTCCTGCTGAGCTGCCAGCTCGGGTTCGACTGGGAAATTCCGAGCAACGACCTGGCGCTGCTCGAACTCAAGGATATCGGCCTGATGGCCAACCGTACTGGCGGTGAAACCACCGGCCAGTTGACGGGGTCGGTTACCCTGCTGCCGAACGACTCGGACAACGCGCTGACGCTGGCGCTGACCGCCGACTATCTGGGTAAAGACGATGGTTGGAAGTTTTCCGCACAACAAACTTCCGACGACCAACAGCTTTCGCTTCTCGCATTGATCGCTAAATATCTGATCGGCTTTGACGCGCCGCAGGACTACGGCATCAACGGCATCAGCGTTACCGCCACACCGTCAGCACACGCCTATTCAATCGCCGGCAAAACCGCAGAGCCGTGGTCGCTGCCGTTCATGTCGTCGCTAACGGTCTCGGCGAGCATGGATCTTTCCTACGATCCGGCACAAAAGGGTTCACCCTATTCGGGCAACCTGTCCGCCACGGTCACTTGGAGTCAGTGGAGCCTGATGAAGATCGACCTCGCCTGTGTCTTCGGCGAGGGCAAGTCCACCTACACTATCGATTGGGGTGCCTTCCATGCCGAGATTGCGAAAAACGACGAGGAGCAATGGGTTGCCAAGGGTAAGCTGAGCGGTGTAACGCTGGGCGGTATCATTGAGGACTTCATCTCGTTTGCGACCGGCAGCCGCTATGGCCTCGGCGCGCCCTGGAATCTACTGGACTCGGTTCCCCTGGATAACTTTCAGCTCACTTTCAACTTCACCACCAAGGCGATCGGCTTCGACATAACCATCGGTTCTATCGACCTTGGCTTCTGTAGCATCACCGGCATCACGGTCAATTACGACGGATCGAACCAAAAACCCCTGGTGCAGGTTACGCTTGACGGCACGTTCCCTTGGACCACCGAAGCACCGAGTTGGAATGCGACCAATCCGGACGAAACACCGGCGCCTCCGGGCGGCGGCAACGAGTTCCTCGACCTTCGGCTGCTCGCACTCGGCCAGCATGTCGAAGTCACCAGCACAGAGCCGTTCACCACCGTCGAGGCGGTGATCAAGGCGCTGCGTAATCTCGACGCCGATGGCGCACCGATCGCAGGACCTAACTGCAACGTTAAATTCAACCCCAACAATTCGTGGCTGGTCGGCGCCGATTTCGGCGTGATGAAGATCAAGGATGAGGAAAACCAGGACAACGCTCGTGCGCTGATCCGGCTCGACGACGATCCCACACCAGACTACGTGGTGAACCTGTCGATTATCTTCAACGACCCGAACCTCTATGGCGCGCGTATCGCGCTGGCCGGTCCGCCCGCCAAAGTGCTTGGCGGTCTTGTATTCGAGGTGCTGTACCGTCGAATCAGCGACACCATCGGCGTCTACCAGATCAACCTGACGCTGCCCGACAGGATGCGCAAGTTCGACATCGGCGCCTATTCGCTGACGTTGCCGATGATCGCACTCGACATCTATACCAACGGCGACTTCAAGGTTGATTTCGGCTTCCCCTGGAACCAGGACTTCAGTCGCTCCTTCATGGTGCAGGGGATTATTCCGCCAGGTATTCCGGTGCTGGGCGCCGCCGGGTTCTATTTCGGCAAGCTGAGCCACGACACCTCAACCCAGGTTCCGAGCATCGACAACGGACGTTTCGATCCGGTGATCATCTTCGGCTTCGGCGTCACCATCGGGATCGGAAAGGACGTCGATTACGGCATTCTGAAGGCCGGTTTCTCGCTCACGGTGTTCGGCATCATCCAGGGTGTCATCGCCAAATTCTGTCCGTATCCCGGCAACACCAACCTGCCCGCAACCCCTGCCCAGCTGCAGAATGGCTATTACTTTGAACTCGATGGTACCTTCGGCATCATTGGCGGGCTGTATGGCAGCGTCGATTTCGTGATCATCAAGGCATCAGTCAGCATCACAATCAAAGTGATGGCCCAGATCACCTACATCAGCTACCACGACATTCCTATTTCACTGATCGCATCGGTTGACGTTACCGCCTCGCTCAGCATTGATCTCGGCATATTTTCGATCACGATCCACTTCTCCTTTTCGATGACCATCAAGGAGACCTTCACGATCCAGAACCCCAACAAGAACGCACCGTGGCATGTAACCGCCGATTCCCGCCCCGCCCTGCTGACGGCCAGGCATCGGAACCGGCTCAGCGCCGCAAATGAGCTACGCCGCGTCATGTTGGCATCGAATACCGACGTGAAACTCTATTGGGACAACCTCGCGCCAATGACCCAGGTCGCGCTCACGGGTTACTGGGGGCCGGCGCTCACCGTTTCCGGCGATGCTGCGGCGAAGGCGAGCGATCAGAAGGTCTGCTATGCCAACATGCTCGCCATCGCGTCGAGCGACCCGACGGTACCGCGCAAGCCAACGGACACCGACACCTCGTTCGACCTGCTGGCGCAGCAGGTACTGCGCTGGATCGTCGCCGCGGCACAGCCGCAGAAAAAAGGTTTTTACACCGTTGACCTCATCAACAACGTCGTGGTGTCACCGGACGATCTCAGTGCGCTGCTGACGGCGCTCACCAATCCCGCCGGTGCAATGCCGATCTCGGCCGACGACGCCGATAGTTTCATGACCAACCAGTTTGCCTTGAACGTCAGCCTGCCGAGCAGCGGTACCTTCAACGCCGCACCGTTCCCGGTGGCGCCGAAGCTGGTGCTCGACGTGCCGGGCTATGGCACCACGCCGCCATTGAGCTATGCCTTCGCCAATTTCAACAGTGCCAGCAGCACCTATATCGAGATGCTGCGCACCTATTTCGACGACCTCACCGTGCAGGTCGAGAAGGAGACGGCGAAGAAAAAGTCCCTCGCCGCTGTGGCGGACGCGGGTATGTCGGTAGCAAGCTTCGTGTTCTCGGATTATTTCCGTCTGATTGGCCAGCAGATGATCGAAGCCGCGCGCGATGCGCTACGGTCGTTCAAATACCCGCTCACCAATCCGCCCAATTACGGCGCAAGCGCCGGTGCTGCAGTGCAATGGATCAACTCGGCGGGCGCCCCTGAATTTGGCCCTCCTGATCTGTTCGAAGCCAATCCCGCCCACGCGTTCGCAACCCAGCAGAGCGTGTTCATCTACGGCGCGGCAACACAGACCGGTGCGCACGCTACCTTTACCTCGATTGCCGCCGACTACAACAACCTGTTCACGCCGCTGGTTCTCGCCACCGTTAACGCAGCCACCTCCAACCTGCTCGTGGCCAACGCTGTCATTACCTACAACGGCAAACCGATCACCGTGGCAGAGGGTGACAGCCTTAACGATATCGCGGCGAAGGCCGGCGTTACACTAAGCGATCTGTTCACCAATGCGCCTGCCCTTCTCACCCAGCCAGATCTGATCGCAACCAGTGCGACATTTACCGTGCCGGGTGGCGCCAGCAGTCAGGCAAGCGAGAACGCCACCTTCAACTCAATCGCGTCGGCGTATCAAAACCTGTTCTCGGGCACCGCGCTGGCCATCGCCAACGCAGCATCGATCAATCTTCTGACACCAGGCCTTGGGATTGAATACCCGAACAAGCCCACCTACATATTGCTGCCACGCGACAGCCTCAACAGCGTCGCGGCACAGTTCGGTGTTGCGCTCGCCGATCTCCTGCAACACGCGACGGTCGCGCCGGATCACATCAGTGTGCTGGGGCACACAGGCCTGATCCCCACCTTCGTGCCGCTGGCACTGCCCAACTTCACCTACCCGGCCACGGATTCCGATACGCCCGGCAGTGTCGCCCAACGCTTCGGCGTGACAGTCCGCGCACTTGGCATCGCCGCGAACGCAGGCGTCACCTTCGAGCAGGTCAAGGTGACGACGCTGGATCTGCCGCATCTTGCGCAGTTGAAGGTCGGGGCATTGATCGACGAGATCAAACGCACCAACGGGCTGTCACGCATCAGTGGCATGACCGGGCGCTACGCGCTGCATGGGCTGCGCCTGCCGACTGCGGGCCTAACCCAGACCGTTGCTTCGCTCTGTGGTACTGCAGTCGACTGCGGCCTTTATTCATTGACCGGCCAGCAGTTCGCCCTGCCCCCGTTGGCAACACAGGACTTCAGTTTCTCGTTGGTGGTGCCTGATAACCTGCCATGGGTCAAATTCGGCGGCCCAAAACTGACCATGACCCTGAAGCCACCAAAGGATCCGAAAAACGCGACGGCCAACGACGACCAGAATTGGCTCAAAGTGGTGGCCCTGCAATCGTTCGTGGGCAGCAATCAGTATGTGGTGTCCCCGCCCGGCACGACGGTCGGCCCAGACCCTGTCTATCGCGATCAGCCCACGACATGGCCGACCACCGAGCTCACCAGTTGGCAGAGTGCCGGCAGCGTCACGCTGCCTTACGGTGTGCCGCCGACCGGCGTACAGGCGCTGCGGCTTTGGGGGTTACCGACCACGCTGCTCAATCTCGACGATGTCAATCGCGCCGCACCACCCTGCGCTCTGGCGATGCGTGGCGAATATGACGAAGGCAGCGGGCAGACCGTCGAGACCGAACTGCAATATCATGGCTGGGCGACTAAGGTCGGTCTTACCATCAAGCAGATTCCGCCCAACGCGGGTTCTCCCTCCAGCGCCTTCACTTACCAACTGATCGGCAGCGGCGAGGCGGATATCGTCTTGCTGGAACGGCTCCTCGCGAAACTGTGCGGGCATAGTGACCCGGTCCAGTCCCTGACCCTGCTGTATTCGCCGGACGCCAGTACCGGTACGCCCACCGGTCTGCAATCAGACAACAGCAGCACGGTCACACTCGGTATTCTGCAGGCCAATCTGAGCACGGTGACCAATCCGCCTAACGTAATCGCCACACAGCGCCTGCTGGACACCACATCCGGAGGCTGTCTCAACACCGCCTACGACTTCGTCAAACTCCTGTGGGAGTGCAGCATTACCCGTTCGGGCGGCTACTACCTGTATTACTTCGAGAACGCCGCCGGCAATGGTTTCCCGAGCCGTATCTTCAACGACAAGGGCGAAGCAAGCCTCACGCTGCTGGTGATACAGGCCAAACCAAACGATGCGAGCCAGCAAGATCTCGTCGGCGGTTTCATCAATTGCATGGCGACCGGCGATTCCTTCGATGCGACGAAATCGGCGGTGTATGCCAAATCGGCGGCAACCCAGACCACGTACCAGCCATTGGCAACGGACAGTCTTGCCGCTTTCGCCTACCGCTACTACATGGATCCGGTCGCACTCGCCGAGGCTAATCCCAACGCAAGGTTGGCGGCGAAACCACTGACGCTCGCGCGTGGCGTCTATCAGGTCAACGCAGGCCAGCCTGGCGGTGACCCCAATACCATTGCCAGCTATTTCGCGACGACACTGGCGATGCTGCAAGCCGCCAACCCGCAGATCACCACCTGGAACACTCCACTTGCGCTCGATACGGTGTTGCGGCTGCCGACCCTGCAGCTCACCGTGGGCACTAGCGCAGGCGGCACCACGCTGTCCTCGATCGCCGCGTATTACGGCAGCAATGTCTCCGAGATCGCCGCCGATAATGCCGATACGGTTGGGCTGCTTGCCATCCAGGACCTGATCGTCCCCGGTGGTCCGATGTCGCGTTCCTCGACGGTGCCGGCCGGATGCATCGCGCTTGCAGCCAGCCGCGACGTGCCCAAACCGGTCCCGCCGCCGACAGATGCCACCTTTGCCCGGCTTTATATGCAGAACCAGATCGTACTACTGGGCTATCGTATTTTCGACAACGCCTGGTTCAAGCAGACCAATCCCGGGCTGCCGATCAGCCACAGCGACGCCCCACCCGCCCATCTCGCCGCCGATCGCACCCGGACGCCGATGGCCTTTGCACTGAATAGCGACGCGCTGCCGTGGAATTTCCAGCGCGCAATTCCTGCGGCGCAAAACGCCAAGCCGAATTCGCAAAACAAGCTTGCGAGCCTGCCCGATCCGTCAAAGAGTCCCTACATGGGCGTCGGTGGCCTCGCGCAGCTCGATCTCGGCTGGGTCGATGCGTTCGGCAATACGGCAAAAAGTGACATCGGAAACAACCCGGACGGTAGCACGACACGCAACCGTTCGCCGTTGCCGCTCAACTATGTCGATGCTCTGGTCGGGCTTGGGCGATGGCCCAGTGTCAGCATGGACTACAGCGTGCAGGACAGCAGCGGATTGACCATTGGCCTCGGGCTGCACTTTGATCCAAGTGGCTATTCGCCAGACCCGAACGACCCGTCGCCACAGACCAATCCGCCAGGGTGGCAGGTTAATGCCACGCAGGCCTTGCATGTCTATAACCTGATGTACCAGCAGCTCAGTCAGACCTTAGGGCCGAAGAACAATCCGGTCCCGGCTGTCACGCTGGCGCTCGCCACCAGCTTGTTACCTGCGACCGACCTCACACTCAGCGCAGCGACGCGCGAAGGTTTGATGACGTGGCTGTTTGGCCAGGACGGCCTCTATCCGTTCCTGGTCGCACGCAGCGGTGGCGATACAACGTTCCCGGCGCCCGCCGACCATCCGATCGGTATTACGTTCACGCTCGCGGACATTAACCCTGAGCAACTGTTCGAGCTTACGACCACCTTTACGCTGTCACGACCCAAGACGCTGGTCGACCCAGCATTCGCCGACACCCCGGGGTTCGTTAGCGCGACCACGGCACTCATGCCACATCAGGTCAAGGCCGCCGACGGTACCTACAGCCTTATCTGGTTTGCCAGCCAGCTCGAAGCGTGCCTGACACAGCCAGGCGCTTGGGCCTGCAAGCTTGCCAGCGGTGCCGATCGCGCCCAGGCCACGCAGGCGGGTGCGATAAAGCCGCTCTGGTTGGTGAGGCTCGGCCTCGCGGCGAACCAAGGGATCAGCTACCGAGTCGCCAACACGATCAATCCGCTGATTTTTGCACCCAAGCCCCTTTACAACACGCTGCAATCGCGACCATTAGTGGCTTACTACAATTACGTCAGCGGCAAGGGCATCGACTTCACCAAGCCGAGCGGCAACCAGCAGGTCACTGCCGTCGATGTCGACGGATGGATGCGCGACTATCTCGCGGCAGTCGATACTATCTTCTCGCCGGAATACCTTGCACCCGTGGCGCTAGTCGACCGCAGCAACACACTGCAGAAACAGCTGCGCGACATCAAGGAACAATTGGCGACATCGTTATCCCACCTGGTGATTGCCTTCTTCACCGACGAGTCCCCGACCAAGCGCCAGACGGATGCCGCCCAGGAAGCGTTCAAACAGCAGGCGCTGATCGCGCTGTCGAATGTCTATTCGGTCAATGCCGTCGTTCAATTCGCCGCCACCGTCACCGCCAAGATCGATACTGCGCTGGAGCAGGAAACGCCGCAGCTTTACGGCACACTGTTGACCGGCCCGAACTCCGACACCGGTGTCAGCCTGACTGCCGCCAAGGTCGCGCTCAGCACCACTGAGGACAAAACCTCCACGCCGCTGACCTTTCTGGTCACCGCCACCAAGGATCCAAAAGACTCACAAGGTGCCGTCAAGAGCGTGGTCACGCTCGACCTGACCTATCACGGCAGCCAAATCGAGCACCAGATCGGGCAATTACCCAATATCGAGCACTACAAAGCCTCCTCGTGGCTATCGTTCGTCACGCAACCCGATCACGATGCGATCAACTTGCCGCTGGATGTGCATCTTGGTCCGTTCCAGGTGCCGTTGCCGCTGCGGATTTTCCCTACGCCGCCCTCGATGGTTTCACAAGACGCCATTATTACGCCGCTGCGCAAGCCGATCGACTGGGAGAACATCGTCGAGGCCATGCAGTGGGACTACAGCTTCACGTACTCGGAAAGCTTCCACTATCCGCAGGACCAGACCCACTTCACCACAACATTCAACATTCCCGATCCGGCGCTGGCGAAATTTGCGGTGACAGCCGATCCGGTGCCTGATCTGTTTGAGTTCATTACCGTGTATCCGCAGGTGCAGGCCGACCTGACGGGGACGCTCGCGGGTATTACCCAGCAATCCAGTACGGATGATGTCACCAAGGCCGCAATAGCGCTCGGCGCCTTCGTACAGCTGGTGCAGAACGTATCGAGCACACTCGCGCAGTTCCTGCCGCCGCCGCAGGACGCCTTTGCCAAGCGTGCCCTCGCCGTCATTGCGCAGCGCGGGCAACTGCCCTACACCTACGTCATTTCGGAATCAAGCATCGATAAGATCAATCCCAACGACAACGTCAATAATGTCGTCGCGTTGCTTACCAAGCTCAGGCCCCTACCGCCCGAAGGGATCGATACACCGTCGATCAACATCAGCGGCTATGTGACCGAACAACAGGCGGCGCCTGCGCCGGATTTCGATCTCGGCTACTGCTACACCACAGCACAAGGATATCTGAGCGACGTGATCGGCCAGGCGATCGCGAAGCGAACCGTGCTGCTGCCTGGCCTTAACATCTTGTCAGCGCAAAGCGCGCTCACCTGCGGCTATATCGAACGCAACCAGGATTTGATTCACGGACGTACTACGGCAGATCCCTTCGTTTATCAGACCGCGTCGGTGGCATTCCCTGCCGCGCTACGGCCGACCATCGACATTCCCGATGCGATCGATGTTGCATCGTTCGGTGGCAATACCCCGGTGGCCCGGACATTTGCGGACCAACTGACCAACCTGTTCACGATACTGTTCGCCAAAGCCCCAGCCGGCCCGCAGACCATTCAAGTCTCAACCGCTTATGCGATCTTGCTCAACAGTTCGCTGCCCATCGTCGGTACGCTGCCGGTGCCGATTTCTTTCCTGCCACCAACCGCGATGCAGCCGGATCAGGCCGCTTTGCACGCGACGTCGTCCACACAAGGCGTGCTGACACAGCAACAACTGATCGAGGTGCTTCGCAACGGCATCTATGCCTGGTGGAACGCCTACAATCCGAAGCCCAACGGTACGTTGATCTTCAACCTGACCATCATGACCAGTACTCAAGGCGCAGGTCTGCCGCCGATGCCATTACTGGTATTGGAACAACTGACGCTGGACTACAGCCACTGGAGCGATCACCCGTTACCGACGACCTAAAACTGCCCCCCCCATGGCTTCGTGCTCCCGAAATGGTTTCATGGGCCTTAAGGTGTTGTCGCGTATTTCGTGGATACGCGACCCTCTCACATCCAGATTTAACGCAACTGGAACCAGGTGGTTTTCAGTTGTGTGTACTTATCAAACGAGTGCAGAGACAGGTCGCGGCCGAAACCAGACCGCTTCCCCCCGCCAAATGGCGTCGAGACATCCAGGGCATCTATGGTGTTGACCGAGACCGTGCCGGCATTCAGGGCGCGGGCCACACGGTGGGCACGATTCAGATCGTCGCTCCACACCGACGCCGCCAGGCCGTAGATGCTGTCATTGGCTTGCTGCACGGCCTCCTCTTCTGTGTCGAAGGCGCTGACGGCTAGAACAGGGCCAAACACTTCATCACGCGATAGGCTCATGTTGCTTTTCACGTTGCCGAAGATGGTCGGCTGGATGAAATTTGAGGAGCCATTGATGATCAGTTGTTCGCCACCGGACAACAGCGTGGCACCGTCAGCCTCCTGGAAATCCTACAGAAGCGCCTGATTTTTGCTGCTGGATCTCATGCCGCTGTCGAGTCTCGCCATTCAGGCGTTCTGTCAAACGTGTCCACCAAATAACCAGCAACCCACCGACTCGCGCCGGACTGCTTTACCGCCCAAATGCCTGATGCCACTGCCGGCAATTATTCGGTTGTGGAATGTGTATCGACGTTTACCATCGGGCCTGCAACGGAAAAGTGGCGTTCCGCGAAGATGACAATAAATGGCGAGTGACAGGCTATTCTGTGAATAAACGTCTCTTGCACATTCGCGGCGACGACAAACAGGCGCCCTAACTGTTGGCGCTGATACGGTTTTTACCCGGCCGCGGGAACTGCGCAGAACCACCCGGTACTCAGCAAAAAATCACCATGTGCGGGATTTAAAAAGCTGCAGATGGGTCAGCAAAAAATCAGCCGCCGGGGTCAAAGTCGCATCAGTTTCAACATTCAGCGAAATGAGTCCCCTCATCGGGTCAAGTCAGTCGACGGTGTTGATCAACCTGACAAAAAGAAATCAACACCCTAGTCTGACCCCTTGCGCCATTAGCGTACGACCACGCCTATCTGCTGCAGGAACGTCAGGTTATCCTCTAAATGCCAATTCTCAGCGATCCGGCCATCAGCGATGCGGTAGATGTCAGTGGCAATGAAGTTCACCTCTTCTGCTACGCTCAGGATGATTCAAATAGAAGCGTTGGGTCAGTCCTTTAACTTTGGTCGATGCATTAGCGATCGGAGTGCAGATGCAGCATGTGAATTACGGCTTCTTGCGCCAGCGTCGGTCCCCAACAGCCTGTTAGGTCCGCCGTATCCCATGGTCAGGCATCCTCCGGTTCGTATGCCACAGGAGTAGGTAGTGTTGGGATCATGGGCTGCGTCAGTACATCCCAGTACCACCAGCCAAGCGGATACTTGGTCGCGTCGCCATAAATCGCGGTCTTCTGGAGCTTGCGTTCTAGGTACGTCACCGTATTCATGCCGAACACTTCCAGGGGATAGTCTCCGCCCATGTCACTCAGCCAGAAATCAGGAAACACTAGGTCATCGGCTTCATACCGTAAAGGCTTAACGAAACTGCGCTTCGCATCGACCAGTGCTTGCTCCAACTTGCCCTCATAGCTCGAGTCCAGAGGAATGAAACGCTCGCTTAAGTGCATCAGGCAGACCTCGAAAACATCCGCAACATCCGCCGCTCGAGTTAACTTCGGGTTTCTCGGCCGCAAGGCCATCTGGACAATGGCGTATACCTTCGCGCCTCGCTGCCAGGCTGAGAGCTCACGCGCATAGCTATGCAGAATCGCAGCCTGGCAGGCGGGATCCATCATCAGCCTGGGTATACCGAGGGATCCCAAACGCAGGACTTTCTCGGTCTCTGCCGCCGTAACATCAGTACCCGCCAACAGATCCTTTTCAGCGTTAAAGTTGGCTAGAGGCGCGACGGCCACTAGGCGCAAGCCGCTCTGATGGGCGTTTTGTACCACCTCCAGGTTACGGGTGTGCTCGATCGATCGCGCGCTGGGTTTGTCCTTCACACCCACAGAGGGAAGTAACAGAGCTTCATTCAGCATGGTTTTCCGGCCCACACGGATCATTTCGGCCTGGTCCAATAAAGCCTTACCTACTTTTAGATCCCAGCGTTTCTTGGTGTTAGCGTCCCATCGGTTTAGATCAGCCTGCTCCCAGAGCAAGTCCAGTAGTCCGCCCAAGCCGATTCGGTTGCGTTTCACGCCGGGCCGTGCGTACCGATCTACCGCCTGGGTATTGAGACTATCGCGCACGACAGCACACGGTGCCGCAAGGCTGCGCGCAAGATTGATCACCAAGCCGCCATCTTCATCAGCGCGCAAGGCCTCCTGAGTGTATCCCTGGCGCCCCGATTGCGAGGCATCGAGGGCATAAAAGCGACAGTTCTTGCGGTGGTGATGTGTTTCCCCGTAGCGCGCCAGATAGTATTTTTTTTTCGAGGATAGCTTGATCGCCACGTAGCGCGGTTTGTCGTCGCGCAAGCAGAGACAGACGCCATGGGTAATTCTGTGGCCGCGTTCGAGCACAGTTTGCCAGCGCGTACTTTCTTGTTGGTTAGGCCCGAAAGCTTCCCCAGTATTTGCGATTTTAATAGCGTAGTTGGTAGGCATCATGTTTCCTATTTTCAGTACCTTTCAATTAGCTAGGGCGGAGCATCCGGTTGCTGATCGGTCAACCTATGCGCAACCGAGCGGACGATTTCAATCCAGCGCCATGTCAACGGCCGACAGGACTCTCTTAGGGCCTGACTGAGCTCAAGCCCACCCACCTTGGGAGCCTGAACGGCAACATCAACGCGTGAAAAGCGAGATTGTCAGAGCTAGAGTCACAATCGTAAGACACACGCAGAAGAGGCCAGCGAACTTGAGCAAACGGTCCAACTTGTGATCCAACCCACTGACCTGTCGTTCCAGCGTCTCAAAGCGTATGCCCTCCCCTTGACATGCCCGAGGCGCGGCAACCTGTTCAACGTTCGTCGAACTGCGATCACTGTGCGTAGCGATGAGGCTACCGCCTGCCCCTGTTGAGCCGATGGTAATCATCATCAACAGCATCTTAACGTTGTCCGCCCAGTGCGAGCCTTCCAGTCCATGCTTGAACACAAGATCATAGGAAAACTGGATCATCACGCCATACCCAATCAGGAAGAATCCCTTGAGAAACCGATCATCGCGGTTATCGACCAAAAATATGAACACCGTGAATGCGCCCATAAGGTACGCCAGGGCTGACGCATCGATGCCAAGAAAGTAATAGAACCCCCAGCTCTGCATACCATTGAGAAACAGAGCCAGGAGCAACCCAGGTTTGGTGGACAGCCAATGCCAGATGTTGTTTTTCGTGGATTTCAACAACGCAACTCCTAGAAAAAGGCCCTGAAGGACGCCCACCTGTCATGATAAGAGTGATCACATCGATCGTCTGTACAAGACGAGGACAGCTTCACCCCCGTTTTTTCGCTGAGAGACCGAACCGGCTGGCCAAAACCGCTGCACGGGATTCGGCGGCGACCGCCCGCTCACGGGTGCCTGCTAACTCATCTCGGGCTTCCAACAACGCGCCCTGTAGGCTGCTGTTTTGTTCGCTCACCTCGATTGTCTGCTGCCGGGCCTGCTCCAACTGAGCGGTCAGCAGGTGAGTATGAGCGCGCGCCGCCTGCGCCTGCTCACGGGTCTTCGCCAGGGAGAACTGATGCTCTTGCAAGGCTCGCTGGACAGTGACCAGCCCCGCCAGCGCATCCTTAAGTTGTAGACCTGCGGCTTTATTTTCCTCGCGCGCGATCGATCTCGCGATAAGCGCGGTCTTCGACGTCACGGGTGTACTGCTGCTGGTCAAGTCGGGCCTGCTCGCGACTGTCCTGCAGTTGCTGGTGCGCGTCGGCCATTTGGGTGCGTGCTTCGTCGCGTTGCTCTTGTAGTTCGTCACGCTGGTCGCGAAGGTCGTCGATCTGCGCTTGGCGCTGGACCAACATCTGCTCCAAGTCTGCCAGGCGGATTTCGCTGACTTGCCGGGCTGCCTGAGCGACCATCGCATGTTGTCGAGCGAGTGCGACGTCCTGACGCGCTTGGTCCTCGACAGTGGCGACGCGTTCGCGCTCGGCATTCAGTACATGGCGCTGCTCAGCCAGTACGTGCTCAGCGGTCCCCTGCGCCAATTGAATCGCCTGTTGCCACACGGCGACAAAGGCCTGCGACACCTCGATGGGTAGTGCCGGCAGACGGGTTTCGGCACTCAGCCTTTCGGCCAACCTCGCCCACCATTGATCGAGCAAACCACCGATACGCGCTGGGCTGCCGCGGCCTAACTCCAGGCGTACCCGTTCCACCGTAGGCCGTTCTCCGCGAGCCAGCACGGCATCTGCCGCAGCAAACACGTCATTTTCCGGAACCCCTACTGCCATGGCTCACCTCGGCGTATATTAGGTCTGATAATAGAATGTTATCCGACCTTATCTTTCAAATTAGAGATTTAAAATACGTTGGACGTATTAAATATTACAAACCAGATTTCGCAGGTCGACGAAACGCCGCTGGACCTGCATTTTCTAACGCTAAACGCCCAGGAGGCAGCCGCAGCATTTATTGCCGCTGGCACGGCGGACAATACCGTGCGCAGCTATCGCAGTGCCCTCGCCTATTGGTCGGCGTGGTTACACCTGCGCTACGGACACGCGCTAGGCGATGCGCCTTTACCCGCCGCAGTGGCGGTCCAGTTTGTGGTTGATCACCTCGCCCGTCCGACGGACGACGGCAAATGGGTGCATTTATTGCCGGCGTCCATTGATGCCGCGCTTATCCGCGCAAAGGTCAAAGCCAAGCCGGGTGTGCTGGCCTATAACACCGTCAGTCATCGACTTTCGGTGCTGGGCAAATGGCATCGACTGAATAGCTGGGACAGCCCCACCGATGCACCGGCGCTCAAAAGCTTGCTACGCGAGGCACGCAAGGCGCAGTCACGCCAAGGACTATCGGTGCGTAAGAAGACCGCCATCGTACTTGAGTCTCTACAGGCACTGCTGGCCACCTGCACCGATGGTCTTCGCGGTCAGCGTGACCGCGCCCTCCTCCTGCTGGCCTGGAGCGGCGGTGGCCGACGGCGTTCTGAGGTGGTGAACTTACAAATTAGAGATGTACGCCAACTGGATACCGACACCTGGCTGTATGCGCTGGGTGTGACCAAAACCAACACCGGCGGTGTCCGCAGAGAAAAGCCGCTACGCGGTCCCGCGGCCGAGGCACTTACGGCCTGGCTGTTGGCAGCACCGGCGGAGACAGGCCCCTTATTTCGACGTATCTATAAAGGAGACAAAGTTGGGCCAACGGGTCTGTCCGCTGACCAGATAGCACGGATTGTTCAACGCAGAGCCAAATTGGCGGGCCTCGAGGGTGATTGGGCAGCGCACAGCCTTCGTTCGGGGTTTGTTACTGAAGCGGGTCGCCAAGGCGTACCCTTGGGAGACGTCATGGCCATGACAGAACATCGTAGCGTAAGCACTGTGATGGGCTACTTCCAATCTGGTTCCTTATTGGAGAGTAAAGCGACGCTCTTACTGAAATAGGACATCCTCGTAAAGCACGCTGCTGAGGTGAAAAGTGGATAAATTTTTAAGGGTAAATCCCCTAGGCACAGACGAAATCGAGACAGAGAAGATCAAAGCATCACAGTCGTTTGCCGACAGTCGACTTAACTTATTTGAAGTAATGGAGGACGTAATTCAAGCGCGCCAAATTTTTGAGGGCTCCGGCCTCTCTAGTAATACTCTGCATAGCTACCGTATAGCATTAGCCCACTGGTCGGCATGGCTACAATTACGTTATGACCGAGCGTTGACCGCCGGCCCCCTGCGCGAGGAGATCGTCGTTCAGTTCGTGCTTGATCACCTGGGAAGGCCCCAGGAAGATGGGAGTTTCGAACACCAGCTACCGCAGCACATAGATCAGCTTCTAGTTACATCAGGTATCAAAGCTGAACTCGGTGCACTCTCTCACAACACAGTTAAACAACGGGTAAATGTACTGAGCTCATGGTGCAGGCATCATGGGTCGGATAACCCCTGTCTCGAACAGGCGGTAAAAAAAATGATGAAAAGAGCGCGCATAGAGCAGGAAGAATACGGTATCAAAGCGAGACAGAAGACTGTAGCCACCACCAAGTCCTTGAAAGCACTGCTGGCGACATGCACCGATGGAATCAGAGGCATACGCGATCGCGCCATACTCCTGCTCGCTTGGCATGGCGGCCGGCGACGATCCGCAGTGGCGAATTTGATGGTGAGTGAGTTTCACAAATCCAGCCAGGACGCTTGGGTATATGTCGAAGGCGACAGTAGTTCGACGCTTAACGACGAAGCCGGAGAGGCATTGTCAAATTGGCTAAAGGCAGCCGCTGTCAGCGACGGAGTGTTATTTCGTGGGTTACTCAGAGGGAGTAAAGTCAGCGCGAAGGGGCTAACCGGACACACAGTCGCGCGAATGATCCAGGAACGAGCGCGTTTAGCAGGCTTGGAAGGAGACTGGGGCGCTCATAGCCTCCGCGCAGGATTTATAACTGAGTCCGCTAATCAAGGCGTCCCCCTGAAAGACATTTTGGCAGTTACACGGCCGATGTCAGCGACGGCAATACTTCGGTACGTAGAGCTAAAGGAATGAATTATCGCGTATTTTAAGCCCAACCTGTGGCGTCTAAGTCTTGAACTACAGATTATGAGAAGTATATTATCCAAGTTTTGGAGCTTTCGCAGTTGTCTCGTGGCAATCCCGAGACAATTCACAACCGTGTGCTTTACCGTCACGGCTTTTTTTTAATCAGCGCCTCAAGCTGAGTATTGATCGCTTTCAACTCCCGAATCTCTTGATTTAAACAAGCGATTTTAGACCTAAGAACTCTTTTACTCTGCTCAGCCCGCGCCACCATCATCGCGGCTGTCCGATCTCCGACACTTGGGGCATCACTAAAGTTATAAAGACTCTGAGTCTCTAATTCGTGAGCATTCATACGCCACAGAGTCTGCCACGTGACACTCTGAGACTCGTAGGCCCGGACGTCGTCGCTCCCTATGGTAGTAGGCGTTTTGTTTGTTTCGCCGTTCACATGACTTGGTGGGATTTTCAAACCTTGGAAATAGTCTCGGTTAAGGTCCACTGCCTGTGCCAATTGGTCTTCTAATTGAGCATTCTTTAACTCGAGCTCTGGCACGATATGCAGCATAAGCCTTTGTATTTCCTCAATCAGCTCCGCCGGGGCGACAGCTGTGAGCACTACCTGCATTTCTTGGATAGATGTGAGCACATTGGCGTAAGCTGGCTCTCTTTTAATCAAAGGAGGTCGCGCCAAATTGAGTTTAATCTCGCTAAGATGCGTATCGATCTGAGCACGTGAAAACCCTGACCCAACTTCTGCGAGAATGGTAGAAGCAGTAGGTGATCTACCCGTTCGAATAATTTTTTCTCGTGCTACCAAAATGGTTAATAAATTAGGCGTCACGCTGCACCTCCGCTCTCATCGGATAACCACAGAAAACCAGACCACGTGACGTGCCTGCATCTAAATGAGTGCACACTACGAGTAGTCGCTGCTCCAGGCCGAGTCTCTTACACCACCATGATTGCCTGCACAGCACAATTACGGTTGCCTTCATTTTGCACGTTCGCGGAAATGCGCAGTCCTTTCCCAGCAGATCCGCAGATTCTAAGCTGAGTTCGCGTATGCTTTTTACAATTACATCGAAAACTATAAGATGCCTTGCGCACGTACAAGGGCCATGGAGATTTTGGGGAAAGGCGATCGTTATAACGACATATCACTTTAAAATCGTGCTGTTTTTGTACCATGAATTGTAGCTCACCCAGTATATGCAGAAAGAGAACTCTCAACTCACGAATTTCATCTGTTTTACCCAGGCCCGATACTAAGTCTCTGAATTCGCTAAATCCTGCCTGTAATACCGAGCCTCCCGCCAAGTTTGGCCAGTCGCGATGTGCCAATTTCATTCGAAGAAGAGCGTAGGCCAAAGCCACTGGACAAAAAACAAATTTTTGAGACTTGGTATTGAGGTTGTTGGTCAACAAATCAATATTCGATAAACAACACATGTGCTCTTTGAGAAATTTTCTCTCAATCTCCTCGCACGTCTGCTCAACCGTTTTCCTGCGAATAGTGAAATCGACTCCGTCTCTCGCGGGAATGAATGTGGGATTGGCTAACCATACAACCTTTTGAATAAACCTGCGATCTCGCGCGCGCTCATCGGGCTGGGGTTGCAGTGTCAATTGCTCCAATATGTCTCCAACCCAAATTCGCCCAAACGAGCTTGAGTAGTAACGTATTGCCTCAGGTTGCCGAGCCACAGCCAGCTCATTTACAGCGTGATACCATCTTGATAAACGTTCCCCATTGCGCTGCAGCATCTCCACGACTGATGAACCATCGCGCATTTTTAGCTCAGTCACCATGTCTACACATATGAATCCGCATGTTTGGCACTGCGTATCCTTCTTCAGATTCAGTTGCTCCCGCGCGAAGCCATTGATGTAATTTTTGGTACACACCGCACACGCGGTGGCCAAGGCGCAGTTGTGAATTGAGCAAAACCCATGATGTTTGATCATGTGAAATACGGAGTGATACCCAAAACGAATGCACTGCGGGCAAAAAACCAGTTCTTTCCTTACATCTCGCATGCGATATGCGGGTGCTGGGCCAACCGGCAGATTACTGACACTCATAGGCATGTGCGGCGCCACCCGGTCTATAAAATCATCTCGCTGCCAACCGCACAGCGTACCAACAGAGATCAGCGGGCTACCGAAAAATTTCGATACCTCTGCCGGACTCATAAAGTTGATGCGGGATATTTTAAGGAAAATTGATACGGCCGATTCGAACGGCATCACACCAACTTTTGGGTAGAAAAGCGTCCTCATATATCCCCCATGCTTACCTTTCTGCAAAATTGGTCCAAATTACTTTGTTTTACGGCATCTTCAACTAGATCGGCAGGTACCGAAAGCAACTCTCGGTCCTCATGACTACAGATCAAATAGATATAAGCGACAGATTGAGTGACGTGCTCCATGGGCAAATTCTTGACGTATTTTCCGCTGACGACTTTTGACATCGAGTCCCATAGTTGATCCGCCAGACTGCTCATTCTGAATCCATTTCGGTAGGCCTTGGGTAGTACTTCTTCGGTGAAGTTGATTGCTGAATCCGATGAGCCGCAGGTATCGTACAAATTAAGAATCGTGTAAAGATCCTTTTTACTAGTAACGCCGTGCAGCGGTTTGATGTCGGTAAAAAACCTCCCTACGATATGTCTGCCGCTACCACTTTGAAGGTAATCGCTGATTGCGCCCTCAACCGTCGGCATAGCAAACGAAACAACGGTCAACGTGATTTTATGTTGGCGTAATCTATTATAAATGTCGGCTAACTGGTCAAAATCACGTGCTGACAGGCGTTGAAGTTCGTCGACGACCATGACTATCTGATTCGCTCCATGCTCTCCCGCTCTGAGTTTAAGTCTTTCAATAAGCATGGATTGACGCTCAATAAAAGTCACCCGAGAATTTGGTTTAATACCTTCGAGTTCTAATAGCTGATGCACAACGGACGAGTATTGAGGGTTCAACGTTCGGTTGGTAGCAACCAACATAAACACGTATATATTCTTGAATTTTTTAGGTATCCCGATAATCAACGCTTCACAACAGCGTGTTTTTCCTATTCGAGGTTCACCCGTGAAAACAACACCCGTTTTTCGCATTAAAACCTTGAAGCAA